>SESB01001677.1_pt1 | contig 14045 bp, 11 predicted proteins | sample 3171441 | NCBI WGS metagenome assembly SESB01 (sample SAMN06051867, study PRJNA518727) | freshwater metagenome | biome: subpolar coniferous forest; feature: holomictic lake; material: water; isolation source: holomictic Lake 227, 6 m depth | place: Canada: near Kenora, Ontario | collected...
AGCTCAGGAGATTTTTTCAAATCCTCTCAGTCCTCCTGAAGGTTCTGGCAATGCAATACTGGTTAAGCAATTAAGTCCTGAAATGCAGGTCATCATACAGAACTACGGAACACCTTTAGCCCATTAATTTTTTTTAAAATTACTCACTATTTTAATCGGGTATAAAGATCGTTAAAGATCCACATCTCACACGGTCGGAGCAAAAATCCTCACCATGAACTGTGCTGCATCACTGACAGACCTCCATCGGTCGATACCAAATGGATCTGAAACTAAAAAAAACGAATCGGTGAGGGGATAAATCCCCAGCCATTTTTTTATAGTTAACCGTCAATTCCACAGTAATCCATCAGGGGGATGCCGGGAATTATGCTGCCTGTTGCTCTGCTCGTTTCCCCTTTGATATGGACTGGTAAAAATCATCGGGATGCCGGCATTTCCGGTTCCAATGGTGCAGCAGAAATGTATCAAAATTAAACGGCAAGAATTATTGTCATGAATGTGAAATATTGACCGGGTTACTAAAAGACGATAAAAAGATGGTAAATCGGGTTGGGGGAACATGGATTTTTTTAAGAGATTTACAAAACATCAGTACTTAATCAGTGCAATATTGTTGTTTTTCATGATACTCGCCCTGGCCTTAAGGGCCATTCCTGCACTATTTATTCATGACGCAGGTTTTCTCTATCTCCACGATACGGACAGTTACTACACATTGCGACAGATCGAAGTGATGGTGAATCATTTTCCCCAGTATAACTGGTTTGATCCCATGACCGCATTTCCGGAGGGAAAAACCCTCGACTGGGGTCCGCTTCTTCCGTTCATTGCAGCGATCCTCTGTCTCATTACCGGCGCAACTACAAGGGATGCAATCTTTTTTATGTCCGGATGGGTAGTGCCGCTCATGGCAATGATGATGGTTCCCGTAATGTATTATCTGGGTAAACGATTGTGGAATGGGTGTGCCGGCCTCGCAGCTGCAGGCTTGATCGCAATAATTTCCCTGTATTATTTTTCAATATCATCGTATGGCTGGACCGATCACCATATAGCCGAAGTATTATTCAGCACGATCTTTATCCTCATCTATTGTTCAACACTCAATTATACACAAAAAAATCCAGTAGATATTAAAAAAGGTGCCAGATTTTTTTTCCCGATTCTCTTTTCAACAGTTGCCGGTATTTCCCTCTTCCTTGCGCTGCTGTCATCGACAACTGTCATTCTGGTGTTGCTGGTCATTGCGATATACACAGCAGTCCAGTACATTTTTGATTATTACCAGGGGAATAATTCAAACTATCTTCTTATCGTCAATGTAATCTTATTGTTAGTAGCGTCTGTTTTACTTCTACTCTTTGGAATCAAACAAACCGGGACTTCCATAACACAGTACTCAATCGGGGTCGTGTATGTGCATTTTGCACTTATCGGTGAAACTCTTTTACTTGCGCTCCTTAGCAGGGGGTGTTCCGGTAAAAAATGGTTATACACCTGCTGTCTTGCAGTTCTTGCCATCGGAGGGTTTTTCCTCATTCAGACAAATCCCCAGCTCAATGCTGTGAGTAAGCAGGCGCTTGGACTGGTATTTGGTTCTTCAACATATGCTGTAAGCATTGTAGAGACATTACCCTGGACCCTGCCAAATGCCTGGGAAAATTTTAATTTTGCTCTGATCCTGGCATTTGGCGGATTGTTGTTCGTAGGTTACGCACTGACAAAAAAGCGGGAGAGTAACACAGTTTTTCTTGTGGTATGGTCGGTAGTTATGCTGCTTGTGACCATCCAGTACCAGCGGTTCCAGTATTTTTTTACGGTCAATATTGCCTTGCTTGCCGCAATCTGTATTGCAGACTCATTTGCCATGAGAGAGGAAAAACTGCGCCAATGTCTTGCATCGTCTATGTCCCGGCTTTTTCCGTCTCATGGGATATCAACGGATATGCCCGTCGATAAGTCCTTTGAATCCATACCAAAGAAGAATAAAAAAATTGAGCAAAAACGTCCTGTGGTCAAACCGGCAAATACGGTTGAATCCTTAAAGAATATTCTTCTCATTATCGTTATTATTATCACGGCTGCATTTGTTGTGGATTCTGTTTCACAGGATATCGGTTTTGTACTGGAAACACCGTTACATACTTTATCTCCTGACTGGACAGAATCGCTGAAATGGCTGGGATCAAACAGCCCGGATACAGGTATTGATTACTATCAATCCTATGATGCCAGTGGTTTTACGTACCCTTCACAATCCTACGGTATTCTTGCGATCTGGGATGCCGGGCACTGGATCACGGTCTTTTCGCACCGCATTCCGATCACAAATCCGTTTCAGGACAATCTTGAAGGTGCCACCGGGGGTGCCGCTTATTTCCTGAGCACAAATGAGTCAAAAGCCAACCCGATCCTAAAAAAACTGGGCGGGAAATATATTATCACGGATTCGAATATGGCTGTTGATACCTTCACCAATCTTGTTCCCTGGCAGAGCGGCTCTGTAGATATTTCCTCATACATAAAATGGTTCATGCAGCCGGACACCGGCGATTCATCTCACCTGCTTAAGGTTCACCGGTTTGTGAATGGATATTTCCAGACAATGGTTGTCCGATTGCAAATCTATGATGGCTCGATGACCGTGCCAGAATCTGTGCAATATACGAAGTACGTGATACGCCAGGTACCTGCTGCCGGAGAGACCGCAGGGGATGTGAATGGATATGCGCGAGTCATCACCCAGGAGCGCAGTTTAAATGTTTCACACATCACCAGTGACACACCAATCATACATGAAGGTTCAGATCTAAAGCCTCAGGAATATACAGATCTGTTTTCTGATAAGCCGTATGAACCGATTGAAATAGTCCCGGCATTGCAGCATTACCGGCTCATTCACGAGTCTGTTAATAATGCTACGGTTACTGTATTTCCGGAATCTTCTCCCACAACACTTTCGGATATCAAATATGTAAAAATATTTGAGTACGTCAACGGGGCCCATATTGCAGGAGAGGGAATAATCGAGGTACCGATCGTGACAAATACCGGACGGGCATTTGTGTATCGGCAGGAAAGTGTAAATGGGGAGTTTGTCGTTCCCTATTCAACAACAGGAAATCATTATGAGGTCAAGGCAACCGGGCCTTACAATATTGCCGGTACATCCCGGTACATTACGGTAACTGAAGATGACGTTTTGGCGGGGAAACCCGCTTCATGATCGTATGTCATCCTGCAGAGTCATATTTTTTTAAGGCACTTTTTTGGTTAATATATCGGTACCAATAACTGATTGGTAATAGTCCTCAAGATCGGAGGCAATACGATCCCAATCAAAGGTTTTAGCAGATTCGATACAGGCAGTTTTCATTTCCTTGTATTGTGCCAGTATCATAAAAATTTTATCGGCAAGATCTTCAGATGATAGTGTACACAGGCAACCGTTCTGTTCCGTAATAAGATCCCGTATCGCATTTGCAGGATGATCGACAGTTATGACCGGGATCCCACATGCAAGCGCTTCAAGTGCCGCAATACCAAATCCTTCGCGCGTGGAGGGCAACACACAAATTTTGGCGGACTTCATCCGGGCGATGATCTCATCATGATTGTCCTTAAATCCGATCATACGCACATGGGGTTCAAGCGAGAGTTCGCAAATGAGCTGCACAATTGTTTCGCGTTCCGGGCCATCGCCAATGATCAGCAATTGATATTTTTTGTCTTTGTGCGAGAGAATGCCTATTGCACGGATAAGCAGGTCCACATTTTTTTCTTTTATCAATCGGCCGACAAAGATGATGTCCGATGTTTCATTGTGGGGCAGAATCATATTCATTCGTTTCAGGTCAACACCATTCTGGATAATCTGAACTTTTTTTTGGCCATTGAGGCTCATGAGATTTTTTGCTGTTGTTGCTGAAACAGCAACCACCGCGGGTGTGAGCCGGGACACCCACCATTCGATGAATTTCCCAAAGAAGCCTGCGAGGCCGAGATATGTGTACCAGTAATCCCCCCAGACTTCATGCCAGGTGATCACAAGGGGAGTTCTTTTAAAAGCTGTACTGTATTTTGTTGCTATGCAGGAAAAATAAGGAAACTGCTGGCAGTCGATAATATCATAGGTGTCCTCACGCAGCCGGAAAAAAAGGGCAATACCAAATGAGATCGCTTCCCGGATCGTTCTTCTCCCTTGGGAATAGAGTTTTTGTGCCGGGCAGATACCGTGAAGAATGACGCCTTCACGGTATATGATATCGTTGCCTTCCCAGAACTTCATGCCGTACAGGTGGACCACGTGTCCTCGACGGGAAAGGCGGACTGCAAGTTCCCAGACGCGTTTTTCGACACCGCCTTTTACGTAGGGGTAGATGACATCGTAGATGATGGCGATCTTCATTGTGGAATCCTGATGTTGATGGTAATTCTCATGTATGTCGGGAGTCAGAAAATATTTTTTCACTCCTGATTTCAAGGGTCCGTCTCTTGGAGATTGAGATATATCTGATTGTTACGTTCAATCCTCATAGATCCCGATCATACAATCTCTTCAAATACTCTTGTCATTATTGTTGTTCTCGTTTAAGAGCATCATACTCTGGAAGACGGCAAAGAGAACGATCTGGAGACCGCTCACAATCAATACAAGTGAAATGATTGCTGTAGAGATCTCGGAAAGATATCCAAAACTCACAGACATCCATTGGATCAGGATATTAAGTCCAAGCAGTACTCCCCCTAACAATAGAACAGACCCCAGCACGAGAAATTTTTCAAGATTGCTGTAGGTCATAATAAATTCAATGATCCCTGCCTTATTCTCGTAACCATGGATAATTGAATAGGTTTTCATTAAAAATCCTATCGTTACAACCTGCAGGCCTCCGATAATCAGGATTGCCCCCAGAATGAATGTGTGAAGATGGGATATTTCGACATCCCCCTGGATAGAGAAAATTAACATTAATAAAACACCGACGAGGGAAAATACAAGCCCTGGTATTGCAACAAACGGGAGTGGTTTCATGAGGAGGACAAACCGGATGTGCCGCCAGCCATCAGCAAAACTGTGCAGTTTTGATGGAGTTATCCTCGGGTAATAATTGATGGGGACTTCAACAATGTTCAGATGTTCTTTTGATGCCATGACAAGCATCTCTGAGGCAAATTCCATACCGCCGGTTTTGATCGACAACCGGTCAAGGGCTTCACGCGTGATCGCGCGAAAGCCGCTGTGTGTATCGGAGAAATGGGTCTGAAAGATGACATTGATCATCCATGTGAGGAGAGGGTTGCCAATATAATGGTGGAGAGGGGCCATGGCTCCGGGATGGATGGTTCCTTTGAACCGCGAGCCAATGACAAAGTCTGCACCTGTTTTTAATGGAGCAAGGAGTTTTGGGATCTCACAAAAATCGTACGTATTGTCTGAATCTCCTAAGATGAGATAGCGACCCCGTGCATGTTTAAACGCGGCAAGATATGCATTGCCGTACCCGCTTTTTTTTGGTTTGATCACCCGCGCACCAAGAGATTGTGCAACTGCTGCGGTTCGATCGGCAGATGAATCGGCAACAATAATCTCGCCATTGATCGCATTGTCGTGGAACACGGCCTGTATTTTTTTTAAGCATGCGCCGATGGTACGCTCTTCATCGAGAGCGGGAAGTATCACCGAGACATCAAATGTGTATCCACTATCAGATTGCGTAACCATTGTTTGTTCTTAAAGGTTTTTTTTATGAGTTATTAAAGCCTGAACTCGACAGATTAATCCATAAGTGGAAAGGATCAGCATATTTTAAACCCCCAAAAAAATCTCAGTAAATGGGTACCCCCAAATAAGTGTGACATCTCCATCTCATATAAAAACGTCATTTGTTTTTTGCTGAAGATTGACAAATCTTACTTCCACATCTCCCAGATATGAAAGAAAACTGCTCAGTTCAAGGCATTTTTTAAATTGTATCCAGGTTCCATTTTTTTGTGTTCACACCGTTCATCATTGTTTTTAACACAACTTTCAACCTTAACGCCAGTGTGCATACAAACATAATGCCCAGAACACCCGGTTCAAGTCGGTGCCGAACCGGGGCGTTCCTCTTAAAAAAGATTTCAAATTTTCGTATCCATCAACTCCTGTCGAGAGCCTGCTATATACGTTGAGACTGTCTTTTGACACCCCCCGCAAAACCGGGCAGGCGAATGTTCATTTCAGATAAAAATGAATACATATACATTACCGGGTGTTAGCTGACACTTCTGTGTCCTCCTGCAATAAAATAGGATATATCCGCGAATTCAAGTCAGGGAATACTTATGAAAAAAATACTGATTACCGGCATCAGCGGTTTTGTCGGAGGACATATCGTTCATTTTTTAGCAGAACGCCAGCATAATCTTGAGATCCACGGGATCAGCCGTTCAAAACCCGCATGGGACTTTGTCAATATTCCATCGGAATTACTCAATGGTCATCACTTCCATCAGGCTGATTTGAACGATATTCCAAAGATAAAATCAATTATTGAAAAGATCCAGCCGGATTATGTTCTACATCTAGCAGCCCAGAGTTCTGTCGCAGAGAGCTGGAAGACTCCGGTCTTTTCATTTATGAATAATACAAATATTTTTTTAAATATTATCGACGCAGTCAGGCTTAATGATAATGGTGCCAGAGTTCTGTCGGTTGGATCATCAGAACAATATGGGATTGTATCGGAAAATGATCTGCCGTTATCAGAGGATAAGCCACAATGTCCTGCAAATCCCTATGCCGTCTCCCGTGTTGCCCAAGAGCAACTGGCAAAAATTTATGCCACCGGATATGGTCTTGATATCTGCTGCACGCGTTCATTTAATCACTGCGGTCCCGGACAAACGGACCGCTTCGTCGTCAGTGCAATCGTAAAACAATTTGTGAATATTGCAAATGGCAGGCAGGAGCCGGTTATCCATATTGGCAACGGGACAATCGTGCGGGATTTTGTGGATGTTCATGATGTGGTTGTGGCATACCATCTGCTCCTCACACAGGGAAAACGCGGGGAAGTGTATAATATCTGCAGCGGTCAGGGCAGGTCAATTCACGATATTGTGACATTGCTCTCCGCCATGTTTGACATTCGTGTGCAGGTGCACCAGGAACAGGAACAGATCCGCCCGATCGATAACCCCCGCATTATTGGGAGTTATAAGAAAATTCTAAAAGATTTTGGCTGGAAACCAACAATACCTTTTGAGCAGAGTTTGAGGTCCATGTATGAATATTGGGATAAACATATTGAGCAGGCAAAAAAACACAACAGCCAGATAGAACATGAGAAATGAGAAAGCAACAATATTTGGATGGGCGATTTGCGTGTTCTATTTCAGTAAAATGTATAAAAACAATAATCGAGGCATGAGATAATGGCACACCAGAAAAAAGCACTTATTACCGGTGTCACCGGGCAGGACGGATCGTATCTGGCGGAGTTACTGCTATCAAAAGGATATGAAGTACATGGGCTAATCCGTAGGGCCTCAACGTTCAACACCTCACGTATCGATCACATTTACATCGATGCCCACGAACCCGGTGCACAGTTATTCTTATATAACGGAGATTTATCTGATTCCGAGCAGATTGCGAATATTATTTTCAATACAAAACCGGATGAGGTCTACCATCTTGGCGCACAGAGCCATGTCAGGGTGAGCTTTGATATGCCGGAATATACCGGAAATGTAACAGGTCTTGGCACAACCCGGATTCTTGAATCAATTCGCAGAAGTGGTAATTCTATCCGTTTTTACCAGGCATCGTCAAGTGAAATGTTCGGAGGGGTACAACCCCCGCAGAATGAACAAACTGCATTTGTCCCACGGAGCCCGTATGCATGTGCCAAAGTGTACTCGTACTGGATGGTTCGTAACTATCGTGAGGGCTACAACATGTTTGCCACAAACGGTATTCTCTTCAACCATGAATCTCCCCGCCGTGGTGAAACCTTTGTGACCCGTAAGATTACCCGGGGAATTGCGGCAATCCTCGCAAAGAAAGCCCAATTCCTTTATCTGGGAAACCTGGATGCAAAACGGGATTGGGGATATTCACCCGAATATGTAGAAGCGATGTGGATGATGCTTCAGACAAAGAACCCGGATGATTTTGTTATCGGGACCGGAGAGACACATTCAGTCCGGGAATTTTTAGACGCTGCATTTTCCTATATTGATCTTGATATGAGTGCACATGTGCAGTTCGACAAGAAATATTTCCGACCCACCGAAGTTGATGAACTTATTGCTGATGCAAGCAAAGCCGCAAACGTGCTCAAATGGAGACCAAAAGTGAAGTTTTGCGATCTTGTGAAGATCATGCTTGATGCAGATCTCCGAGCAGCGGGTCTTGAGGCACCCGGAGAGGGCGATGCGATTATTAAAAAGAAGTTCCCGAAGAGATGGTGGAAAGGGGATTGACGAAGATCGGTGAAATGCAGTGAAGATTGCGATCTTTCACGACTATTTCGGTGCCATTGGCGGGGGCGAAAAAGTAGTTATTGAGATGTCAAAGTGCCTTGATGCAGATATTATCACTACCGATACCGATGCGGTAAAAAGAATTGACTCCGGCGTCCGTGTCATCAGCCTTGGAAAGACAATAAAATATCCCGGGATTAAGCAGATTTCGGCCATACTGAAATTTTATTTCTGTGATTTTTCCAAAAACTATGATCTGTTTATTTTCAGCGGCAACTGGGCTCCTTATGCTGCGCACCGTCACCATCCGAATCTGTGGTACTGCTATACACCCGTCCGTGCTTTTTACGATCTCTATCCCATATTTCTAAAGCGACAGGATATATTCACCCGACAGTTATTCCGCTGCTGGGTCTTTTTACAGCGTTGGTTTGACCAGCAGTGCATCATGGATGTTGATCAGATAATTGCCATCTCAAAAAATGTATCCAATCGGATCCAGCTCTATCATCATCGTTCTGCAGTGGTGATTTATCCCCCTGTCGATACTTCTCAATACCACTTTACTGAGTATGGTGACTTCTGGCTCTCGGTTAACCGTCTCTATCCCGAGAAACGGATAGAATTACAGATCGAGACATTTCGCAATATTCCGGAGGAAAAACTTGTTATTGTTGGCGGTTACGCGACAGGCGACCATGCATCGCGGTACGCAGAAAGTATAATACACAACCTTCCATCAAATGTCACGTTCCGTGGCGAAGTTCAAAAAGAGGAATTACAGGAATTGTTCGCCCGGTGCAGGGGATTGATCTGTACGGCTATGGATGAGGACTTTGGAATCACCCCCATTGAAGCGATGGCAAGCGGAAAACCGGTTGTAGCAGTGGATGAAGGGGGGTTTTTAGAGACTGTGACAAAAGAGACCGGGATACTTGTGAGACCTGATATACCGTCAATAGTAAATGCAGTCCGCCAAATATCAGAAAATCCTGCACAGTATCATGATGCCTGCATTGCCCGTGCACAGGATTTTGATATTTCAGTGTTTGCAGAACAAATACGAAAAAAAGTAAATGAAATGTCAAAAATCTCATAATTGATTTTTGAATGGATCTGTAGTATCTCTCTCGTAATTAGTATTTTTATATGCTTACATCAAACAGTGTACCATGGACAAATCCATTGAGGGAGTTGTTTTAAAAAATCTGCGGGTTATTTCTGATGAGCGTGGCTGGCTCATGGAAATCCTGCGGTGCGATGATCCTATTTTTGAAAAATTTGGTCAGGTGTATCTCAGCACTGCATACCCCAATGTCGTTAAAGGATGGCATTACCACAAGATACAGACCGATAATTTTACCTGCGTGAAGGGAAACATGAAAGTCGCATTGTATGATGCCAGAAAAGATTCCAAAACTTTCGGGGCGCTGGTGGAAATTTTTGTTGGTGAGAAAAATCCGGTTCTTATCAGTGTGCCTCCTGGCGTATATCATGGGTTTAAGGCAATTGGAACAGAGACTGCATTTTTTATAAGCGTTCCCACAATGCCATATAACTATAAAGATCCTGATGAGTACCGTCTTCCCCCGGATTCCCCGGAAATTCCCTATGATTGGGGACTTGTGCCGGGATTAAAACATGGATAATCTTTTTTGGAGGGGAATCGTTTGAAACTTCTGGTTACGGGCGGTCTTGGATTTATCGGCAGCAATTTTATCCGGCATATGCTCAATACGCATCCGGATTGCACGATCACCAATCTTGATGCAATAACCTATGCAGGAAACCCGGCAAATCTTGTGGACATTGAAAAGAATCCACGATATTTTTTTGTGAGAGGGGACATCTGCGATCGGCAAATAGTCGAATCTGTATTTTCACGCCATGCAATCGACACGGTTGTTCATTTCGCCGCAGAGAGTCACGTTGATCGTTCCATTCATGATTCCTCTGCATTTGTTACAACAAATGTGCAGGGAACCCAGACACTTCTTGATTCTGCCCTCCGCCACAAATGTTTGCGATTTGTTCATATCTCCACTGATGAAGTGTATGGGAGTACGGAAACCGGATCGTTTAAGGAAACAGACCTGCTGAATCCATCCAGCCCGTATTCAGCAAGCAAGGCTGCATCAGATCTGCTGGCCCGTGCTTTTTTTATTACACATGGGTTGCCAGTCATCGTAACGCGGTGTACAAATAATTATGGGCCGTACCAGTATCCGGAAAAACTGATCCCGTTTTTTGTGACGAACCTTCTCAAAGACAAGAAGGTTCCGGTCTATGGAACCGGGAAAAATATCCGCGACTGGATCTATGTGCTGGATCATTGCCGTGCAATTGATTTCGTGCTCCATCATGGTACTGACGGAGAGATCTATAACATCGGCAGCGACAACGAAAAAACGAATCTCGATATTACGTACGAGATCTTAAAAATCCTTAAAACGGATTCTTCAAGTATTGAGTTTGTAAAAGATCGTCCGGGTCATGACTGGCGCTATTCTCTGGATTCGTCAAAACTGCGTGCAATGGGTTGGAAACCGCAGACTTCATTTGAGACTGCACTCAAAGAGACCGTGAACTGGTATGTTCAGCACGAAGGGTGGTGGCAGCCATTACTCCGATAAAAAAAGTGCTCATTCTTGGTGCCTATGGGATGCTCGGCCAGGATCTCCAGAAATCCTTTCCTCATGCAACATTCAGGGGTCGTGATCTTGATATTACCGATGCCGGGAAAGTTGCTACAGCAATTCATGATCTGAACCCTGCACTGGTGATCAATGTTGCCGGATATACCGATGTTGATGGGTGTGAGGATCACCGCGATCTCGCGTTTGCGGTCAATGGAGATTCTCTTGTTACACTCGCCCGAGCATGCCGGGACACCGGTGCTGTATTGATCCATTACAGTTCGGATTATGTATTTGATGGCACTAAAACGTCATACCGGGAAGATGATGTTCCACATCCGATCAATGCATATGGGGAATCGAAATTGTTAGGCGAGAAAAATATTACGGAAAATATGGCAGATTACCGGATCATTCGCACTTCATGGCTTTTTGGAAAACACGGGAAAAATTTTGTTGAGACAATGATAAGGCTCTCATCAGAGATGCCAGAGGTTCGTGTGGTCAATGACCAGTTTGGCAAACCCACCTGTACAGCAGATCTTGCAAAAAAGACTGTCGATATTGCCCGGTCTGAACCGGGAATTTATCATATAACAAATGACGGCATTTGTTCCTGGTATGAATTTGCCCGTGCGATCATTCCCAATGTCGTACCCTGTAGTACAGCAGAATATCTTCGGAAAGCAAAACGTCCTGCCTATTCAGTTCTTACCAATACAAAGACTGCACCGATGCGTCCATGGCAGGAGGCACTTAAAAGATACTTAAAGGAGAGAACATCATGAAAGGAGTTATTCTTGCAGGCGGAACCGGTTCCCGGCTCTTCCCGCTCACAAAAGTCACAAATAAGCATTTGTTACCGGTTTATGACAAACCGATGATATGTTATCCTCTCAATACGCTAATCAATGCCGGCATTGATGACATTTTAATCGTCTCCGGGCGAGGGCACGTTGGACATTTCCTTGAATTGCTGGGTTCCGGTTCGGACATGGGAGTCCGGTTGTCGTATGAAATTCAGGAAGGTGCCGGGGGTATCGGTCAGGCTCTCGGGCTTGCCGGACGCTGGTCAGATCATGATTCTGTCACGGTGATCCTCGGTGACAATATATTTGAAGATCCCGTGAAGGATGCTGTGCAATCCTTTAAATCCGGTGCCCGGATTTTCTTAAAAGAGGTTCCGGATGCCCAGAGATTCGGGGTTGCAGAAATATCAGGAGAGCATATTATCGGTATTGAAGAAAAACCAAAGCAGCCAAAATCAAATCTCGCAGTGACTGGGCTTTATATCTATGATTCCGATGTGTTCCGGATTATTCAGGACTTAAAACCTTCCGGGCGCGGAGAACTGGAGATCACCGATGTGAATAATGCATATATCAAGAAAGGTGCGATGACCTTTTCACGGCTGAAAGGATTCTGGAGCGATGCCGGTACATTTGACAGTCTGCTCCATGCAAGCGTGATGGTGCAGGAGTCCAGAAAAAAGCTGACTTCAAGATGATCTTCCGCTTCACTTTTGTGCCTTTTGGCAGATCCAGGACGGTTCTTCCTGATGATGCCTGATAATACCAAATCAGCGTTTTCACTGAATCAACCGTGTATGTTCCTTTTTTTAACCTCATGAGCGTTCAGAGCATCCATTTACCGGTAATTTATGTAAACCTGTAACGATACACTTATACCGGAGTTACATGATCAGTGTTGTTGTTGTCAACTACAATGGAAAAAAATTCCTTGACAACTGCCTGTCATCACTGGTTAATCAGACATATCAGGATTTTGAAGTCATTGTGGTTGATAATGGATCTTCTGACGATAGTCCTGCCTATATACGGAAACGGTATCCATCGGTTATACTGGTTGAAACCGGCTCAAATCTTGGATTTGCCGGGGGGACAAACGCAGGAATCCACAGAGCGATAGGCGAGTTTATCCTGACGCTGAACAACGACACCATTGCCGATCCGCACCTGCTTGAAGAGATTGTCCGCCCAATGAGATCAGAGTCTCGTGTCGGTGTGTGTGGCGCAAAGATGGTCTTTCCTGACGGCAGGATCAACTCAACTGCGATCTGCATCTCCCGGAGCGGCGCGGCATGGGACCGGGGCAGGGGTGAGCCGGATCACGGGCAATATGATGTTATTGAAGAGGTGTTTGGCTCCTGTGCCGGGGCTGCATTGTACCGGCGTTCGATGCTGGACGAAATCGGGCTCTTTGATGAAGATTTTTTCCTGTTTATGGAAGATGTTGATCTTGCGTTCCGTGCGCGGCTTTCCGGGTGGAAATGCATGTATGTGCCAACGGCCCGGGTGGTGCATATTCATGGGGGGACGGCGGGATTCAGATCGCACATTTCTATTTATTATGGGAACAGGAATCTGGTCTGGTATGTAGTGAAGAATTTTCCCTCGCGAACACTCCTTCTCTTTAGTCCATGGATTATTGTGAGGAATTGTGCAGACCTACCTTATTATCTCTTTAAAGGGATGGGACTGACAATTGTACGAGCCAAAATTGATATGATAAAAGGGTTGCACGGCATGATAGAAAAACGCAAGAACATCAAAAGAATGGTATCCGATGATCAGATTGAAAAGTGGATTTTGATCTGGAGCCGTGCATAGGTTGATGATTACTTGAAAAGGTTCTGCATATCGTTCCATTTTCATCTTGTATTGCTCTTTTGTTTTTACTCGAATCGTGTTGCGTTTAATGATCCGTTATTGTGAATCGAGATGGGATCGCAAATGGTCCATATTCAAGTTCTTCCATTCAAAATCGGATGGACTTCACTCCCATCCATCAATGATTTCCGGATTGTAATCATTCAGCCATACACCCGTTTTATAAAAAAATGGCCGGTCCACAGCATCACATCTTTCAATCACTGCGGATCTCGTATAGGCTCATGCCGTTCCACCCCCGGAT
>SESB01001680.1_pt1 | contig 14021 bp, 16 predicted proteins | sample 3171441 | NCBI WGS metagenome assembly SESB01 (sample SAMN06051867, study PRJNA518727) | freshwater metagenome | biome: subpolar coniferous forest; feature: holomictic lake; material: water; isolation source: holomictic Lake 227, 6 m depth | place: Canada: near Kenora, Ontario | collected...
GTTATCCTATGCTGATACTGCTCGAGTGCTTGGTATATCATCTTCGGCCGTTAATCAGATTCTTCGCCGACATTCTTAGTGTTTGCTGAGTCAATAACATTGACTTATAACCGGACAATCGTGAAAAAATATTTGTAAATCCTGCTTGACGGAGGATGAAACACAGTTTGTTTCATTTTCTGGTTTGGTTTGTAATTATCCGTACCTTTATCGTAATTTGTGTCCAGTCAAGGACTCAGAAGGTGTAAAAAGTCTTACGCTATAGTCCTTTTATCATGATTATCGGAGAGCATAATGACCGTCATCGAACAACTGAAACAAGAAGCTGAGTTTCTTACGGAACCATTAGCTCAAGAGGTATTGGACTTTTTGTTGTTTGTACGCACTCGACGTGGAACAGAGTGGCCACCGGGTGTTTTTGAGCACACTGCGGGCGGATGGAAAGGGGAGCCACTTGAACGCGCTCCACAAGGCGACCCTGAACAACGTTTGGAGTTAGAATAATGTTGCTGCCTGATACCAACGTCTGGATTCGTTATTTGAATCCTCAATCATCTCCGGTAAAAGCTTGTTTCTTGCGTTGTCCAGCCGATCAAATATTTCTGTGTGATGTAGTGAAAGCGGAACTCTATTTCGGTGCGTTCAAGAGTACGCGGCGTGATGAAAATCTGACTTTGCTTGACGAATTGGGAAAAAATTTTTTATCGTTTCCATTTGATGGTAATGCAGCCCTCCACTTTGGTCGAATCCGCGCTGATCTTGCCAAGACTGGTAACCCGATTGGTCCTTATGATCTTCAGATTGCTGCTATTGCATTGAGTCACTCTTTAACCTTGGTAACTCACAATACAAGAGAGTTTTCGAGAGTGTCAGGCTTAAATCTTGAAGATTGGGAAACATAAGCTGCTTTTCGGGTCAATTGTCGGCAGCAAGTCCAGGCTTTTAGACAACGGATCAGTGCCGTGTAGAAAGTCTAATTGATAGGCTCTTCAGAGGACAAAAAAAATTTGAATGAACTTTCGGTGGAAATGATTTTTTCAAAGCAACATAGCTGGTTATCTCGAATCGCAGGGCATTTTGGTACCTGTTATGTGTACTCCGGTAGAACTTTTAGGAGACGATGATGTGGAACGATGAAATTATCAATGATGTTAGGTCGATTCGTGAAGCACATGCAGCAAAACACAATTATGACCTTCGTGAGATTGTTGAAGAGTTAAAGAAGTCAGAACAAAAACATAAAGCAGAAGGGTTGATTTACGTACAACCTCCTTCCAAAGAGCATCTGCCACTCCTGCGAATTGGTATCACTATAGATGAAACAAATGCATAAGGGTTAGTATTTGTGATACCAAGACCTGTTTAGCTTAGAGGACATCCTATATTGAAACCACCAAACACAAAGTTTTACCGTTTACACAATAATCCTGCCAGTGCATTGTAAAGCACGAAAAAAAGAGGCGGGTTGCTCACTTTCGCGGAATCTCGTACCGGATCGTTATCTGGTATCCAACACTATTCACAATTCAGGGGGACGTTCATGACTAACTGTACTTGAGTCTTCGAGATAGTGTTATAAAGGAACGTCTGTTCATTTGCTAACCTTAAATCTTACAGTGCCTTACCCTTCGTGTAAGAACTTGGGGACGGTGTTTTTATCGTGCAGTTACGGGAGGGAAGGGATGTAAAGCGTCTCAGTTCTGAGATCGCAGAATAGTGAAAATTTGTTTGAGAATAGTAACTTATGTGTTACCATAGTACATGCTGAAAAAAGCTATCCAGAGAGCCAAAAAACTTTGGGAAGAACATAAGGCCTTTAAAAAGCAAAGCCGAGAGAAAACATAAGGATATTATTATGCCGTTAAGCATATCATATAAAGACACAATCAAAGCACGGGTTGAGCGTGATCCTGAATTTCGTGCTGCATTATTTGATGAAGCAATAGGTGCATTTCTGGAAGGTGACACCGCTGTTGGTAAAGCACTGCTTCGAGATCTGGTAAATTCTACTATAGGTTTTGAGAGGTTAGCAGAGGGGCTTGATAAATCCAGTAAAAGCATACATAGGATGTTGGCACCTTCAGGTAATCCGAGGATGGAGAACCTCTTTCAGGTTATTCACGCCATAACAAAGAATGAGGGAATCAGCTTCAAGCTGACCTCATCTTACACGAAAGGGAATCAGCGCGTTCCTGCTTGAATATCAAGTTGTGCGCTTGACAGCGCAAGAACTTGGGGACGGTGTTTTTATCGAACAGTTACGGGATGGAAGGGATGAGTTGGCAGTGGGTAGTTTGCAGTTGGCAGCAAGTCCAAACTTCATGAAATACTCGATGTTAGCAAATAAAGAACGTGTTATCTGCTCAGTGAGGCATCATGTTCCGGATCCTTGTTTATGAATTAGAGCTTCAATCATTCGACTTTTGTCAGGTAGGGAATGTTAACCTGCCTTTTTTTTGGTCAGTTTTAACAGCCTTTTTTGTATTCGATTCGACCATTTGAATCACCAGTTTCATCCCGCAGGCATTGGCATACCTCCGCAAAGTGTTCAGTGAAGGAGAGTGATCCTTCTTGCCGAGGCTCGATTCTATACGGGCCAGAACCGGTTGCGATACACCCATACGTGATGCTACTTCTGCTTGTGTGAGCCCCGCATGTGCTCTTGCGTCGAGCAGGGCGGCTAAGGCTGCGAACTCATCTTCGAGTGCATCATAGGCAACTTTGAACTCGGGATCGGTCGCACACTTTTTAGCGGCGACTTCGCTTGGATCGAAGAAGATCGGGTTATATGCGTTATTGTCACTCATGATTTTATCTCTTTAAGTCTTTTTCTCGCAAGTCGTAAATCTTTTATCGGAATTTTAGGGGTCTTCTTGATAAACCCGTGAAGAATGATCACCTTCCGGTTAATCAGGCAACAGAAGAGAGCTCTCCCTATTCCTTCTGGCCCTTTGGCTCTGATTTCAAATAACCCATCGCCTAATGCTCGAGTGTATGGCAAGCCAAGGTTTGGGCCCGAACGCTCTATCTGTTCGGTAATCTTGATAAAACTCGCATACACCCCAGAGGGCCAGTCATCAATGCTGGTTTGAACAGAACTGTTATAATAGCCTATTTGATAGCTCATGCATAAGTATAGCATATATGTTATAATTTATCAAGAAGTATTGCTACCAGTAGGTATGAAGGAGAGTGCTGAGACGGAAGAATAGTGGATATTTGTTTGAGAATGGGAGTTTGGGAACCTTTATGACTAACTGTACTTGAGTCATCAAGCTAGTCTTTGTAAACTTCTCGTACTCTCCTTCCCCGCTTGCATAAGCACTTCCCTGGATATCGAAATTCACGTATGCGATAGAGTTGCATTAACTCCTGTTTGTGTAACGCCTTCATAAATAATAAATTGCGTAGTAGATGCTTTGATTGTTCATGCAATCCATAACAAGTGTCAAAAGATGAAAACAAAGACCATTCGAATCCTCGTTCCAGCCATATTTCTTGCAATGTTGCTGTTTGTTAGCTCAACGTTATCAGCAAAAGCGGCACCAGCGGCATTGCCGGCAAACTTCGTATTGATTAGCGGTGGGGAGTTTACGATGGGGAGCCCTGTTGATGAAGCTAAGAGGGTGAAGAATGAAACCCAGCATCAAGTGCGGCTAAGCAGCTTTTACATGAGCAAATATGAGGTGACCGTTGCTGAGTTCAGGAGATTCGTTGTAGCATCGGGGTACAAGACAGATGGAGACTGGCGTTGTGTAGTTATAGGTCAAGTGCGTCCTAAGAGGGAGAATAACCATCCGGTGTTGAATGTGAGCTGGAATGATGCTGTTGCGTACTGCAAATGGCTTTCAACAAAAACGGGAAAACGTTTCCGTCTGCCAACAGAAGCAGAGTGGGAGTATGCTTGTCGAGCAGGAAGCAGCACCCCGTTCAATACAGGAGAAAACCTGACGAACAATCAGGCAAATTACGGGTTGAACCGGGAGAAGACCGTTGCTGTAAACAGTTTTGCGCCCAATGCCTGGGGTTTGTACAATATGCATGGCAATGCCTGGGAGTGGTGCAGTGACTGGTTCAGCGAAACTTACTATGACGAATGTAAAGCGGAAGGCACTATTATCAATCCTGCCGGTCCAGCAAGCGGTTCGCAGCGTGTGCACCGTGGAGGAGGCTGGGACTACGATGCCGAGAACTGTCGGTCGGCTTATCGTTCCAGCAGGGTCCCTGATGACCGGGACATTGATTATGGCTTCCGCCTGGTGTTCGTCCCGTAGTCAGTTGGCAGCCAGTCCAAACTTCATGAAATACTTGATGTTAGCACATTAAGAACGTGTTATCTGCTCAGTTGGGCATCATGTCTTGGATGCCCCTTTGATGCATCAGAGCTTCAATTATTTGACTTTTGTCAGGTAAGAAAAATTAACCTGCCGCTTTTTTCTGTTTTTTTGGAGTCAGCTTGATTTCAAGTTCGCAGCCAACAGCTTCGGCATATTTCCTGAGGGTTGTAATGGATGGGGAGTGCTTGCTGCCGGATTCCAGCCTGGAGATCGCACTTTTGGTTGTCCCGATTTTGAGTGCCAATGCTTCTTGGGTCATTCCTGAGCCCCGTCGTGCAGAGAGCAGTTCATTGATGAATGCGTATTTTGGTTCCAGCGCGTCATATTCCCTGCGAAATTCCTCGTTTTGAAGGTCTTTGGCTATATCCCCTTCAACATCGTATGGGACTGGCTGGTATTTAAGTCCATCCATTTTTAATCTCCTGTAATCGGCCTTGATGCTTGAGATCCATCCATCAATCGTATCCTTAATACTGGATGGAAGTATTCAATTTCATAACTCACGGCATAAGTTAGCGATTTTGATAACTATAGGTAAAATAGTAGGCAGGTAGGAGTGTGCTGAGTTGTGGTGGTCATATTTTGTAATCGCGGATGGGTGGTGTATATTTGTTGAGAAAATTGATAATGGAGGTGAGTTATGGCTGTACAACATATTTCGCTTGATATTCCTGAAAAGGTATTGCTGGCAGAGAAGACTGATATTATTTCATTCGGCAGAGAGTTGCGGATGCTTGCTGCTGTGAAGTTATTTGAAATGGGTAGGCTTTCTTCAGGTCGCGCTGCTGAACTTGCTGGAATGGGTCGTGTTGAATTTTTACTCAACCTCGGCAGGTATAATGTTTTTCCTTTAGCTGCGGAGTTAGATGACTTAGAACATGACCAAGTTCATTAATGCGATAAGCAATACTTCACCGCTTCTTTATCTTTATCGAATAGGGGTAATTGATTGGTTTCCAGAGCTTTTCGGCGAAATATGGACACCTGAAGCTGTAAAAAGTGAGTTATTGGTTGGAGGACATAAGGGTTATGTCGTTCCAAAACTTTCTGATTACTCATGGCTTCAAATTGTTAATCCTCAATCACTTCCTTCCGAGTGGCTTTCCTTGGATTTGGGTCCGGGAGAATTGGCGGCTATGTCGCTGGCAATCGAAAATCCAGATAGTATTGTTTTGCTTGATGATATGCTTGCTCGTCGTACAGCTCGTGCAGCTGGGTTAAATGTTTGGGGGACCCTTAAGGTTTTATTGGAACTCAAGCATCAAGGATTCATCAAAAGCATTGAACCTTTTGTTAACCAGTTAAGTGATGCCGGAATGTGGGTTTCAAATGAGGTAAAGCATCGGATTCTAGTTTTGGCTGGAGAGTTATAGTATGTTAATGTATAACCCTTCAATGCGCTTGACAGCGCAAGAACTTGGGGACGGAATTCTTAACGTTCAGTTACGTGCTGAGGTTTGCAAATTCTGGTATAGCTCTAACGGTGTTTTAAGCCAACAGCTTCGGCATATTTCCTGAGGGTGGTAATGGATGGGGAATATCTTTTCACTTGTCGAACTTGCAGAAGTGAGCAGGAGGAGTTCTTAGTACTCAGAAAGAAAGTTACGAGAGTCGGCAGTTTGCAGTTGGCGGAGGAGAAGAAAGAACCGCCTTGGCTGTATATATTGAAAACCTCACGGCCTCACAACATCGATCAAAACATCCCTCTGTGCCTCTCACCTCCCGCCGCTCCAGGCACTTCTCGAGTCCGACGGCCTGAATCCACCTGCACTATGCATCCTTAACTACGAGCGCAACGTCCAGTTCCATCGCAAGCTCCATCATGCCATCAGGCACCTCAGGCGAGCAGTCAATCAGTTAACCAGGCAGTGCAGGGGCTTGACGATCTGAGGCGGTTTAATATAATTTACAAAACGAACCCATTCAGTTATTTGCTAAACGGGGTTCCTTTGCTGAGAAAGATAGTACTTAGTTCTGAGAAGGGAAGAATAGTAAAGACAGTTTGCATTACTGAGGGTACCTAAGGGTTTCCACAAGGGGAGTTGCCTTAGGTTGTGGTGTTTTGTAATCGTGTATGGGTGGTGTATATTTATTGAGAAAATTGATAACCGCTTTTCGTATCTATATGATGGATTGTATTAGCTGCAAAATGCGTATATGTTGTACGATATACGGTAACACAACGCAGGAGAGAAAGTTATGATAGCAATTAGCACTACTGAGTTACGCAAAAACCTCAGAAAATACTTGAACTTGGCAACCAAGGAGAAAGTTGTTGTTCGGTTTAGCAAGACTGAGACTGTTGAGATTGTGCCTGGGGAAAAAATCACTGTCAAGGATGAATACTCCGACAATGTAAAGTTGTTGGAGGTATTGAAGAAAGGTGAGGAGGATATTGCAGCCGGAAGGTATACTGAGATTAAAGACCCCAAAAATATATGGGCAAGTATACTGTAATACTGACACCAGAAGCAAAGGATGAGTTGAGGGTTTTGCATAAAATTGGAATTGAAGCCACCATCAGAAAGATTGAAAAAATTTTTGATGAACTTTCAGATCACCCAACCACTGGAACAGGAAAACCTGAACGATTGAAAGGTGATTTTTCGGGGTATTGGTCAAGAAGATTGAATAAGAAGGACCGAATAATCTATAAAATTGATGCCTCCATAGTGACGGTATCGGTTCTTTCCTTGCTTGGTCATTATGGGGACTCATAGGATGGGTAGTGCTGAGAGGGAAGAATGTGAAGATTATTTGCAGTTGGCGGAGGAAAAGAAAGAACTGCCTTGGCTGTTTATATTGATGGCATAGAGCCTAACTGTGATATTTAACCTGTTAATTGTAAACTGACCGACTCATGAAACTTTCTGCAAAAAAATATGTTACCCGGCTCTGGGCAATTTTTCTGATTGCCGGTTTGAGTATGGTGGGTGTTTCTTCACTTTCCTCTGCGGCAGGGCTGAAGATTGGTGACAGCTATAATGGTGGTGTTGTCATTTATATTGATGGTACCGGGCAGCATGGGCTTGTTGCAGCCAAAGCTGATATGACGGGTTCTTCCGGCAAGGCGGAGGGGTTCTTTAACTGGTATGGTGCGAAGATTGCGGCCAACAGGTTTGTGGATGGGTATTGCGACTGGGTTTTACCGAACCTGGATCAGTTGAATCTGATCTATATTCATCGCAGCAGCCTTGGTGGTATCCTTGAAACCTATTACTGGAGTTCTTCGGATAGCGAAGCCGGTAAAGCATGGGCTCAGGATTTCAGCAATGGCCAGCGGATTGACGGTAATAAAACAAACACCGGTCGTGTAAGGCCTATTCGCTCGTTTTAATCAACACTCTTTTTCATCATATCAATTCGCGGATAGGGACTGAAGCGATATTCAGGTCGGGATGATCAATGGTTCTGCAGCCGGAATGGTCAGCACAAAGGTTGTCCCGATGTTTTTTTCGCTTTTCAGGGAGACCTTGATTTTTTGAAGATCTGCAAGTTTTTTTACAATCGATAATCCCAGTCCGCTCCCTCCTGTACCGGAATTTCTTGATGTATCGACCCGGTAAAATCTTTCAAAAACTGCATTTATTTTTTCTTCTGGAATGCCGATTCCCTGATCGGCAATACTGCAGACAATCATATTGGCTTTTCGCTCTACAGCTATAGTAATAAAAGAACCGCTCGGGGAATACTTGATTGCATTCGAGAGAACATTCACAAAAATCATTTCAAGGATTGCAGGATCTGCAGCTACACTTACAGAATCTTTTTGATCCATCCTGATCGAAATATTCTTTTCCATCGCATATCCGTTCATCCTGTCGATAACCTCTTCAATATGAGGCAACAGGGATACCGTTTCTATATTCGGCCTCATTGAACTGCTTTCATATCGTGCAAGCATCAGAAGCTGATCGATCAGTTTGGCCATGCGGTTTAATTCCACAAGGCAGAACTGAATCCGGGTTTCGTAGTGCTCTCTCTCTCTTGGTTTGCGTATCAGTACCTCAAGCGTTCCTTTAACTGTTGAAAGCGGTGTCTTCAGTTCGTGGGAAGCATCGGCAGTAAACTGCTTCTCACGCTGAAATGCTTCCTGCAGCCTGTCCAGAAGGTCATTGATGGTCGAAGATAACCGATATAATTCATCATGGTGAAAGGGCAGGGCTATGCGTTGATGGAGGTTTGCCTGAGTCATTCTTTCAGCCGTGGCGATCACTCTTTCAATGGGGCGTATACTTTTTCCAGCGATCATACGCGTACAGACAAAAAGCGTAAAAAGAATAGCAGGGAATGAATAAAGAAAAACATTTCGCAGATCGTTTAGAACAATTATTGCGTTTTTGAGGGGAACAGCCACAATAAGATAGCCTTCAGTAACCCCGTTGCGGTTGACTAGAGGTATCTGTGCCTGCCGGACAACTGAGTTTGAAAAACTGTTATTGAAGTAAGTTGAGCCCGACTGATTGGGGTTAAAAGCCAGTGCGCACCAGGAAAGAGTTGATGATTTTTTTACCACCTCTCCGGTCGTGTTTACCACCTGAACAAATTCAGTATCGATACTGTCATTGTTATCTAGTTCCTGAAAGCTGGCAAAGCCTGTAAAATTTTTCGTTGTGATATGTGCTTTTGAAAGGATTTCCGAAATCTCGGTCTTGATTTTCTCATCAAACTGCTTGTAGACAACGCTCTCAACAATCAGGTAGGTGATAGTAAAAACCATGGCGACTAAAAATGCTGTCGCAACAGTGTAGTAAAAGGCAATCCGGTTGCGCAGACTCATTACGAGCAGTCTTTTCAATGGAGCGTTGTTGTTCAGGATGGATTTGTTTTTTCTATGTTTATGACGCGGCATCAGGCTTCCGGGTTGAAATACCTTAATATTTTTGGACTTGAATATCTTTCATTTCAATGGTTGTAAATGTAACAGGATGATTCTTAAAGGATTGAAAAATTAACCCTAAAATTGGCTTAAAATCCATTCAATCCACTTTCGTTCAACTCGATATTTCCTTTATCCGTAAGGTGATAAGGAGGGGACTGACCAGTAAAATAACAGTTGATTTGCGGCTGATTTATTGGTAAAATAAACTATAACCCCAACGCTTATTCTGGAGCTGGAGGCTCCTTCTATGAAAATTCATTTCCGGCGGTTTCCGTCAGGAATGGTGCTTCTTGGCCTTTACTTTCTTTTTGCAGGCTGCACTACCGATAACAATATCAGTGAATCTCCCGAGCCTCTATACAAGCAGGCATTTTCCTGCAGAAATCGCGGGGAGTATCAGAAAGCCCTTGATTTGTATAACAAGGCTCTCTCTCTGGACACTCTTAACGTTGCGTTACCCAGGGTGGTCAGGGCATTGCATGAGAAGCGTGTAATTGAAGGCTTGACAGGTGAATATTATGATGCGCTCAAAACGACGGCACTTCTGGAAAAACTACCGCCAAAGACAGTGCCGGATTCACTTCGCAATGCACTCTTTACCGATAAGGCAATATGGCTTCGTGAATTGGGAAGTTTCGGGGATGCTGCGCTTGCTCTTGAGCACGTTGTTGCTCCAACTCCAGCAGTACAATTTGAACTGGCTTCTCTCTATCTAAAGAGTGGCGAATTCCAGAAGTCTGCAGAAATATATCGACATCTATCGGGTTGGGAGCGTGATCCCGTTACCAGAATGACAGCCTTGGCAGGGCTTCTGCAATGTAAGAAGGCTATGCCGCAGCTTGCTGTGGAAACTGAAGATGCCATTGCCGTGAAAATTGCTGCCGAGTCTGGCAGGGTTTTAGCTATGGAGGGCGAATTCGAGCGCAGGATTCAGGCGCTCAGGACGGCATCAAAAAGTGTTCAGTCTCTTGATAAGCATCGCAGAAATGCCAGCTTTTTTTTGTTCAAGGCACTTGCGCTTGCTGAAAAGTCGCAAAATCCTTTGCTTGTACAGATACTTCGGCTGGAATCCAATGCGGTCATAGTTCGTAAACCCGATCCTTTCCGCGAGGCAGCTGAATATTTTCGCATGAAAAATATGCAGTATGCCCAGGGCTGTTCCCTTTTGATGCTTGGTGGAAGCAAATCTCTTAAACTTAAAGATGAGGAGCTGATCAGTGCTTTGCAGCAGGGGGTTTCAATCAATACCTCTTACGCACCGCCTTATCCGACAAATGAGCTGCTTGAGCTTGAAAAAAAATCAGCACATCGTCTTACAGGTTTGCTGCTTGAAAAGTCGAGAATTTTTGAACTGTTTGATGCCGGTGAACAAGCCGGCAATATCGACCTGCAGCGTTTATTGCAGATTTACAGAAAAAGCTTCAGCCTTGGCAAGGGTCATGAAGCTCTCGAAACAAAAATTTCTCAATTGCAGCACGAGATTTCAGCACTGCTTCAGCGGAAAGCCGATATTTTCCTCCGCGCAGAAGGATATGAAAAAAACAGGAGTGCCGATCGGGCTCTCAACATCAAAAGAGGCCGATTAATTGAACTGCTTCCACAGGTCAGGGCCATAAATCCAGTTGCAGCTGAAGCCATCCAACTTATTCCGGTAACACTCCGTACAGTCCAGGCTGCTCTGAAGGATGATCAGGCGATAATAAAGCCGCTTATGTCCGACAGTCTTTGCGGCTCCATGCTCATAGGAAGAAAGCAGTTGCAGATAGCTCGAAGTGGTGTCTGCTTCGACTCCCTTAATACCCCGGCTTCAAAAATAGAGGCATTCAGACGTGAACTTGCCAGCCCTCAACAGAGTACTAAAGAGCGTGAATGGTTCAGTAAAGCGTTTTATGAACCTTTTGCCCCTTCACTCGCAAGCTACAAGCATCTTATTTTTATCAGTGACAATCTTTTTCCCTTCCATATTTTGAGTGGAAACAGCACTTCTGTTCCTGAAAAAAGATATTCATACCTCCATTCGCTTAAAGAGTTTTCTCTGTTATCTGAGCACCAGGAATCGGCAAAGACTCTTTCAGGAATTTTATTCTTTAGTCCCGATAAGGTTACAGGAGCAAGGCTCCAAAAACTGTTTTTCCCGCATGACAGAGTTTTTATTCTCTGGAAAAACCTTAACGGGGTTGAGATTGGAGCAATTCGTCAACAGATCAGTCAAGAGATGCAGGGGACGGTTTCCGGATCAGGTGCATTGTTTTCTCTTGGTGTAAACTCTGATGTCGCTCGTGAAATCCTGATGAATATTTCCTCATACGGAATTGATTAAGAATGTATAAATGAGGTTTATCAGGAGCTGGTGATCTTGTTTTTTTATGAATAACGGCTGATTCTCTGAGAATAAAATCATCCTTTTCCTTGATATGCTTTCTATCTTTTTTGTAAATTTACTAGACTGAAAGTTTTTGTATTTCCTTGGCTTATCGTAATTGGGGTTGTTTTCTATGACTGAGCAGGTATCAAGCAGCACAGCATTGGAGCTTCTTTCAAGGGAGCTGAAAAATGCAAGAATCGAAAAAAACCTTTCTCTGGAAGATGTCAGCCGCTTGACCTCGGTTCAAAAGAATCATCTTGAAAAAATCGAGGAAGGCGATTTCAGCTTTCTCCCCAAGGCCTATGTTTTTACCTATATCAAGGCCTATGCTCTAATGATGGGAGCAGGCAACGATGACACTTTTGAACAATGCAAAAAGGAGCTGCAGCTGACCACAGCCCTCAAGCGTGAGGTTGCAATTGATAAAACTTCCAGAAAGAAGGAAAAACGCCCGGGCCGGGATACAAACTTTCGGGATGTCCGGTTTCCAAGATCTTTAGTCTTGCTGATTGCCGGCATTGTACTCGTTGCTGCTGCCGGACTTGCGTTTTTTTATTTTAACGGTCAGCTTAACTTTTCAGATACTCGTTCTCCCGGTGTTGTTCCCCTCCCTTCTGCAAGTCAGGAAGATACGGTCGCTGTTGCCGAACAGATTGTCGATTCTCTTCAGATTTCCGCTTCGAATAAACCGGCTCTCAATGCCGCATCGTCATCTCCTGATTCTGCAGCGGCCTCTCCTCCTGTTACTCCGGCAACGCCAGCACCGGTTTCATCTGCGTCAGCGCTATCAGCTACTGCTTCCAATTCCGGTGAGTGGGCAAAAAATGTTTCTTTTCTGCCATCCTCTTCTACATCTCCATACCGGAAGGTGCTTGTTATCCGCCTGGTTGACGAATATTCATGGGTCAAGGTTATCGCCGATGACAGCTCAAGGGTCTATCCTGGCGGAAAGTTCAGCAGTGGTCAGGTGCTTCGATACGAAGCTCGAAATAAGTTCTGGGTTAACCTGGGACGCCCGAAATTTGTCGAGTTGTACCTGAACGGAAAAAAACTTCCTCCGACAACGGAGCGTATTCTTATTATTAACTGAGCTTTTTTGTGTGGAAAACCTCTTTTTTTAAGGAGAGATTAGCTTTATTGGTAAAAACAGGATAAATTAAGTCTTGTTAGGAATTAATAGAGCTGTTTCTACATTTCGTAATGCATAGTTCATTGGTATGCTTATAATTCGATGGAGATGTTTGAAATATTTTGATTTGAGAAAAGCGGTCAGCGCAATAAATAAAGTTTACCTTAGTAGTCACAAAAGCTTAAACCACGAATATTGAACGTATTATGGCAGACATGAAGGTTTATTTTGATAACAATGCCACGACGCCTCTGCATCCGGAAGTGAAAAAGGAGATGATTGCGGCCATGGAGATGTTCGGCAATCCTTCCAGTATGCATTCGTATGGACGTGAAGCAAGGGCAAACGTTGAAAATGCCCGTCGCCAGGTCGCTGATTTTATCGGGGCCACCGAAAGAGAAATTATTTTTGTCGGCAGTGGATCTGAAGCCAACAATACAGTACTCTCTCTCTTTGTGTGTGGATCGAGCCAGTGTATTCCCGGTTCGAAAATGCGCAGTTCAATCATTACCACAAAAATTGAACATCCCTGTGTTCTGGAGACGTCTGAATGCCTTGGTCACCGTGGTGTACGGGTAAAGTATCTTGATGTTGACCAGTACGGGAAAGTCGATCTCGATCAATTGGCCGGTATGCTGGGAGATGATGTCGGTCTGGTCTCAATCATGATGGCAAACAATGAGATCGGTACCCTGCAGGATATTGAAACAATAGCGAAAATGGTCCATGCAAGTGGAGCATTGATGCATACTGATGCCGTCCAGGCTGTTGGCAAGGTACCTGTTGATGTCAGATCGCTCGGGGTTGATTTTCTTACCATATCAGCTCACAAGATATATGGACCGAAAGGCATCGGTGCGTTGTTTGTAAAGAAAGGCGTGCCTTACTGTCCTTTGATACGGGGAGGCCATCAGGAGCTTGGCCGGCGTGCAGGTACAGAAAACACTCTCGGTATTCTAGGTCTAGGAAAAGCAGTTGAAATGAGAGCACTCGAAATGCCGGGTGAGCATGAGCGGTTGCTTGAGCTGAAGAACGTACTCAGAAACGGGATTGAGAACAGCATTGATGATATTCATTTCAACGGTCATCCCACAGATTCACTTGCCAGTACGCTTAACGTCTCATTTACAGGAGTTGAAGGAGAAGCTATTCTTCTCTATCTCGATCTTGAAGGTATTGCCGTCTCAACTGGATCTGCATGTGCATCCGGATCTCTTGACCCGTCACATGTGCTTCTTGCCACCGGGGTGGATGCCGAACTTGCTCACGGCTCGATCCGGTTCAGTATGGGTCGCCAAAGTACAAGGC
>SESB01001681.1_pt1 | contig 14009 bp, 13 predicted proteins | sample 3171441 | NCBI WGS metagenome assembly SESB01 (sample SAMN06051867, study PRJNA518727) | freshwater metagenome | biome: subpolar coniferous forest; feature: holomictic lake; material: water; isolation source: holomictic Lake 227, 6 m depth | place: Canada: near Kenora, Ontario | collected...
ACACGTTAACGAAGCAAAACCACGGGCCTGTTTCATCACATCAATAAACGTGTGTTGTCTATCACCCCAGTCGTTGACATAACTGATATTGACGCCCATTTTAGAGCCCGCATTAACAACAGACGAGGTTGCCGTTATAGTTACATTTTGGGTTACAGTGCTACCATCAGAACCCGTACAGGTTAATGTGTAGATGGTTGTGCTGTTTAAGGGGGGTGTAGTAAATGTTCCTGATAGGGCCTCGGGGCCTCTCCAACCGCCTGCGCCGATACAGGCTGAGGTATTAGTTGATGACCACGTTAACACCGAAGTCGAACCCATCGCTATCGAGGTGGGGTTGGCACTGAATGTCAGCGTTGGTGCTGGTGTAGGTATTGGTATTGTTGGTGGTGTTGGTGCAGGAGTAGTCACTGCAATAGAGAGTGTTGTTTCAAAAATAACTATAGAAAGGAACAACAACTTTATTATATTTTTAGCTTTCATAGCCGGAATTCCTTACTGACGAGTATTGGTTATGGAACACGATTGTATCAAATATTAAAGAATATAAAGCTGCTTAAGAATGTACACGAAATAACTTGGGCAACCTTATGTTAATCTGTAGTTTCCGTCCACTCACACCTCTCTTTTATCAAGGGAGCTGTATGTGCGTTACCAATACCTTTAGCAATTAGCGCGATAACACGGTCATCTTTAGGGTAACCAATGTGAGCTTCCATCGGATTTGCTATCTTACCGATTCCAAAAGCATCAAACACCTTTGCTATATTAATATTGATGTTAGTTACATTAGCACATAATCTAGAATCCAAATATTTTGTACTAAAATCATGAGGTATGGCATAGCTTAAAAGATCATTTGGATCGCTAACAGCAATAATTGACGTCTCATTAAACATTCGAGAATTGTATTTTGGACTCCCTGCTGAACAATACTCGGCTTTTTGTCCAGTCACTTCAGGTAATTCTCGACCCACTTGCAACATCGGTAGTTGATTGGACAACATAAAAATCTGTACATGCTTATTCTGTAAAATTTCACGCTTCATTTTGTTAATCGTCCGTAACGTAGTCTTTGCTTCTGGCTTCTCTAGCAAAGAAACTATCCGTGTTATTCCGTCAATAGTGATCCGACTACCTAAACTATGAGAAACAAAAAAGATTTCGTCGTCTTTAAAACTCTCATTCAGACTATTACTAAAGTCACAGCCATGCCGACCTTCTTCAGGTAGTTGATCCCAACTATCTTTACTCATCCAGCACACCGCTTGTGCAAATGATCGCAAGATAAGATCTCTACTTTTACCAAAATAAATAATAGGATCAGGGCCGGTATCGTTACTAAACTTCTTCAGCATCTCATTGACTTCAGCGCGACGAAAAGAATATTCACCTGAGTTATCAAAAGCCAATAATGCTTTTTGATCTCGGGTAATTTCTGACCACGCTAATTCATAAAACCAAAGATCTTTACTATTATCTTCATTTTGTAAGCGGGTAACCCGCAAGTTACCCAGCTTTTGATCAGGATCACTAAAAGACATTAGTTGAATTTCTTTATAGTTACTTTCTTTAGCCGTCAGCTTCAGTTCTTTAGCCAACTTTTCCTGAAACTCTGTTGCATAGCCCGGCAAATGATCACCCACACCATGAACCATCAATACTTTAGTTTTACCTTTGGGTTCCGCTAAACTAGGCGCTATACCCTCAAAAGGTTTACCCTTAACCTGGCAAACCCGTGTGTCTTCAGCATTGGATTTTTCAAGAAAAGCTTCTGCCACCCCTTTTCCGAAACTGGCACAACCCGATAAAAGAATAGCTAGGAGACCCAGCAACAAGCTGTTTTTTACAGTCGATAAAGTCATTTGTTTCTCAACTATCTTGGCTAATTTTATGATGAGTTATTGTAGCGTATTAATCTAGCCAGCCATTAACATTCACAAATAATTCACTCTTTTTGACTAGTTTTAGTTTGAGCGTCTTTTTCCTGAGGTTACAAATAAAAATAAAGTAAAATAACAACCATAACCCTCTCGTTTTATGAAACACAAAACAACACACAGGTAGAAATGAAAAATTATAAAATCGCCATATTAGCGGGTGACGGTATCGGCCCTGAAATCACTAAAGAAGCCATCAAGGTACTTAAAGTTATTGAAGAGAGAAACGATGTCACTTTTGAATTAATGCCTGCTGCTTTCGGTGCCTGTGCATATTTTGAATTTGGCGATGCCTTCCCGCAAGCGACTATCGATATTTGTGATCAAGCCGATGCTATCCTTAAAGGGACCATAGGTTTAAGCCATGAAGAATCTAAAAAAATCCCTATTGATAAACAACCAGAACGCGGCGCGTTATTACCGCTTCGTCGTCGTTACAACACTTATGCTAACTTTCGTCCCGTTTCTTTACCGAAAGCGTTAGCCCATTTCTCTCCTCTGAAACCAGAAATCATTGGTGAAGGCATTGATATTATTATGGTGCGTGAACTGGTAGGCGGCCTGTACTTTGGTAACAAAGAAATGGGCATTAACGAAGAAGGCTTACGTTATGTTAAAGAAACCTTAGAATATGATGAAAATCAAATCCGTCAGATTCTGCACCAAGCGTTTAAACTGGCCAACAAACGTAAAAAGATCTTGCATAACATTCACAAAAGTAACGTTTTAAAGTCCAGCGTATTGTGGAATGAGATTCTGGATGAAGTCGCGGTTGAATATCCAGATGTGCAAGTGATTCACCAGTTGGTTGATTCTGCGGCTACTAATCTGTGCTTAAGACCGACTCAATTTGACGTCATGGTTATGGAAAACATGTTTGGTGACATTTTAAGCGATCAAGGCGGCGGTATTTTAGGGTCTTTAGGTCTCATGCCTTCTGCGTGTATCGGCCCTGAAAAAGCGTACTATGAACCGTCTCATGGCTCTGCACCTGACATCGCTGGTAAAAACATTGCCAATCCTTATTCAATGATTGGTTCTGTCGCCATGATGCTAGAAAACAGCTTTGATATGGCCGAAGAAGCTAAGAATGTGTGGGCCGCTATGCAAGGTGTTTTTGCCGATGGTTATTCAACAGCGGATCTCTCTAAACCAGGTAGCGGTGTCACCATGATTAACACCGTTGAATTTGGTGATAAAGTCGTTGAGAAATTAAGACAAATGCCTAAAGTCTAACGCTCAAAAACATTAAGCAGGCTATCTTAAGGGCGAGTTGCATAATCTCGCCCTTTTTTATTTTCGTTACTACCAATTGCAAATTCCCAATACGGCTTATTGGAAAAGTGAGCGAACCGTTCAAACGTGAGAGTGTGTCTCAAGCCATTCTCTAAGAGCATCGTTGATGCGTGTTTGCCATCCGTCACCGCCTGCGCGAAAAGATGACAAAACATCTTTGTCGATACGAAGAGCAATCTGTTCTTTATTACCGCTCCCTGCGGGGCGTCCAACTCTACGTTTGGCAATCGCTTCGCACATGAGGTGTGTAGCATCAGGTGAATCCTCGTCATCTTCAGGTTCGATGCCGTCAAGTTTATTTTGGCGTAGAAACGCCCAGTCTGTTTTCGATTCACCACGTTCACGAGCAGTGCGCATTTTGTCAGTAGTCATCTTAGGCATTTTCAAGCCAGTCATAATAAACCTCTCTTTCCGTGCGATTAGCCGGACGAAAGCTGATAATGTGGTATGTTTTATCCGGCAGATACACCACAGTCAATACGGTGAGTAATTCGAACACATAAGCAAAAGACTGTTGGCGGCGTTCTCCGTTACGTTCTGTTTCGATGTCCATACGATATGGACTCTCAATGACTAAATCCGCATCGATAAAATCAAGCCGATGTTTTTCAAGATTGGATCGTCGTTTGGTTTCCTGCCAAGTGTATTTTAAATTCATTACATTAAATGTATATGCATTAATTATATTTGTCAATAATTAAGCGAGATATGACACGTCATTCTAGCTTAATTGGTCAGCCAGAACTGTCTTTACCTGAATGAACATCTATAATTTGCCTTAAAGTATCATTCTTTTGCAGCCTAGAAAATGTATCGAAAGATAGACTAAATATATCTTCTAATCAATCGATTTACCACAATCAAAACAGGCAGAGCTTACACCCTGCCCATCTTCCAACCCCTCTAAACCACAATAATACTCAACAAACTACTCCAAGCGCCCAGACCATTGCCACCAACGCCTCTAATACGCAGCCAATAAGTCTGTGTGGGTATCAAGCCCTCCAGTAAAATATGGCTACAGCTTTTAGATGATATGAAGTGTTGCCAGTTACTTTCTATCATGGGATCACCTTGAGTGATCTGCACGTCATAACTCGCTGCGCCGGTCAACTGGGTTACACGAGCAATCAAAGTGCCACTGATCACACCATAAGTGACCTGGAAATTATCAGGCGGTGGTAAAGGATCACTGCCTTGAGTATGGGTTATATCGTGACGTAAATCATAGCCGGTGGTGGATAGTATCTTGATATTACCTTGAGCAACCACTTCTAAATAAGGTGCCAATTGTTTAAGGAAGGCCGTCAAAACAACCCGAAAGCTGTCACGCAACGCTATTTTAAGCGTGTCTTTAGTTAAAGCATCACGGTAGGCGGTTTGGTAATCATTATAAGCACTTGCCAGTTGCTGCAATGTTGGAACTTGCACTATCCACGGCTCTGAATAATTCGGATTCCCTGTTAAAGCGGCTAAGATAGTACCCGCTTTAGCCAAATATTCGACCTCACTTAAGCGATCAAGACTGACTATCAATTTAGCTTGCATATTGTTCTCCATCAAATGATAAGAGTGCTGGCAAGGTAATTCATTCACGCACCACTCTAAAAAGGCGGTTGCCCTGATGAGAAGCATAGTCTACTTTTGATCACTTGTGGGAAAAAAAATAATATTTATTTTAGGGTTTTTTCTAAACCCTTATATGCTGTGCCTGCAGCTCGGGGACTGAAGCTTCATCACTCGCCGTTATCATTAGCACCTATCGTATATACAACCCACATTCTCACTTAAGAACCCTGCACTTTTCACCGGTAACATTGGGACAATCCTTATACGAAGTTAGGGCATGTAAGGGTTGCATTGTGGCTTAATCAGGTAATAACTGGAAGAATCGCAAGGACAACATGCCCGCACTTCAATATCGACATTAGGGGGTTACAACGTTGCTTTGCCTGTAGTATGCCGTTGCATTTTGAAATCACACCTGATTAGCATGATTAGCATGCAGATTTTTTACTACTGAATTCGGATCGGCTTGTACTAGCTTAAGAAGTACTTTCGCTGGGCCGGTTGGATGTCGATGACCTTGTTCCCAGTTCTGAAGCGTTCTAATATTGACGCCTATTAAGTTTGCAAACTTTGATTGGGAAAACCCCATACCTTCCCGAATAGTCTTTACATCAGGGTCTGGTATTTCATAGACACGAGAAGCAGTTAACTCCCCACGCATTATTTGTCCCGCTTCTTTAACACTTGCGATTAATTCGTTGAAACATTCATCTTTCACATTTAAACTCCGAAATAACAATTTGCCTTAGCACTGACAATTGATCTTTGGTTAAATTATCATGTTCATTCTTAGCATAAGCGAACAGCATAAAAATTTGGTTCTGATTATTGGCCCAGTAATAAATAACTCTTGCTCCACCGCGTTTACCTCTTCCACTGGCGCTACAACGGATTTTGCGAATGCCACCACTACCCTGGATAATTTCACCTGCATCCGGCATGGCTATCAACACATTCTGAAATTCTCGATAGGCCTCATCATTTAAGATAGTGGCAATTTGTTTGGTAAAGATAGATGTTTCAATAATGACCATGAGCATATTATACGTCGTTGACGTAGTGCTTCAAGATTTGTTTGTAAAATAGTCCTACCATTTTAAGAGTAACGAGAACCTAATGGCGAGATTCATAACCTCGCCCTTTTTATTTATGAGTTCTTTTTTAACTTAAGCGTACTCTTGTATTAAACATTTTTATACTTATATTGTCTGTCATTCATGTTTAACTAGCCCTGAGAACTCCTGATGAAACAAGCATTCATAAAACAACTGCTATTAAGTTCTATCGTTTCCGTTTGCTTATCGACTCCCTTACCATCGATAGCCGCCGGACTACCGCCTTTTGTGGGTGGACAAGCACTCCCCTCATTGGCCCCTATGCTAGAACACAGCATGCCAGCCGTGGTCAATATTTCGACCTCAACCAATATTCAGGTTAATGAAAATCCGTTAATGCAGGACCCATATTTTCGGCAGTTTTTTAATGTTCCCAATCAGTCTCGCCAACAACAAAAGAACAGCTTGGGTTCTGGTGTTATTATCGACAGTAACCAGGGTTTGGTACTGACCAATAATCATGTCATTGATAAAGCTGACAAGATTCTGGTCACCCTGACGGATGGTCGCCAACTCAATGCAGAGCTGATAGGCACTGACCCAGAAGCGGATATAGCGATTATTAAAGTACCCGCCAATAACTTAACTCAACTACCTATTGCAGACTCTAGCCAGCTTAAAGTCGGTGATTTTGTAGTCGCCATTGGTAACCCCTTTGGGTTGGGACAAACCGTAACCTCCGGCATTGTTAGCGCCTTGGGTCGTTCAGGTCTGGGTATTGAAGGGTATGAAGACTTTATTCAAACTGACGCCTCGATTAACCCGGGCAATTCAGGGGGTGCACTTGTAAATCTACGGGGCGAACTGATTGGTATGAATACGGCTATTCTGGCGCCCACTGGCGGTAACGTGGGCATTGGTTTTGCGATACCCACCAATATGATTATGCCTATTAAAGACGTACTGGTTAAACACGGCGTAGTCAAACGAGGCTTGCTCGGTGTTACCACTCAGGATTTAACCCCAGAACTGGTGAATGCTTTTAATCTGGATAACAAACACGGCGCGGCTATCAGTCGCATTGAAAATAATTCTCCTGCCGCAGAAGCAGGCTTGGAACCTGGCGACATTATTGTTAGCGCCAATGGAAAACAAGTTAAGAGTAGCCAGGATATCCGCAATATCGTAGGCTTATTACAAATTGGTGATCATGTTAATATTGAATATTTCCGTGGTAATGAGAAAAAATCAGTGGTTGCTACCATAGGCAAACAAGCACTTCCTCAACTAGCCGGTGAAAAATTACACCCTCTTCTAAAAGGCACCTTATTAACAGCGACCCAAAAAGATCAAGTGGAAGGCGTCTTAATTGAAAAAATACAATCATCATCCTACGCTTGGAAGGTCGGCTTAAGGCCCGGCGATATTATTGTTTCAGCCAATCGTTATCGGGTGAATAACCTAGAAGAATTAAAAAAGGTTGTTGACCCTGATAATGCCCTACTAATTAATATCCAACGCGGTCAAGAAGGCTTCTTTGTTGTGTTAAGATGATAAAACAGGCGAAAGGTAATAACTAACATTACCTTTCGCCGTTACCTTTTGTCTTTTTTAATGTATATGAACGATAGAAACTTTATTCCCTTAAATCTTGCCGTATTAGTGGTTTCAGACACCCGCACAGATGCCGATGATACTTCAGGTAAAACATTAGTCGATCGCGCTACAGAAACCGGACACCTTGTTCAGGAAAAAATCATCGTACCGGATAATGTTTATCAAATCAGAGCTGTTGTTTCAAAATGGATTGCCAGTGATAACATCAATGTAATCATCAGCACGGGAGGAACAGGCGTAACAGGTAGAGATGGCACGCCCGAGGCCGTCTTTCCTTTACTTGATAAAGTATTGGATGGTTTTGGTGAAACCTTCAGATGGCTATCCTATCAGGATATTAAAACCTCAACGATTCAATCCAGAGCGCTCGCAGGCGTTGCAAACGGCACTTATATTTTTTGCCTGCCCGGTTCTTCTGGTGCCTGTAGAACCGCATGGGATGCTTTAATTAAGGATCAATTGGATTATCGAACCCGACCGTGTAATTTAGTGCAACTAATGCCTAGACTTATGGAAAAATAATAATGAAATCTGTATTTTTATTGCTGGCCTCACTCAGCGCGATGACCGGTGTTGGCTTGGGAGCTTTTGGTGCTCATGGCTTGAAAAACGTGTTGAGCCCCGAACTGTTAACGGTTTATCAAACCGGCGTGACTTACCAAATGTGGCACGCACTGGGATTAATGGGGATTTCCCTGGTACATCAACAATCGCCAGAGTCTAAATTAATTAACTGGGCCGGGTGGTTGATGTTTATAGGTATAATTTTATTTTCAGGCAGTCTCTACCTCCTGGCCATACTCGATTTAAAGTGGATAGGTATCATTACCCCAATAGGTGGAGTCAGTTTTATCATGGCGTGGGTTTTAATCGCTATTTTTGCAACAAAAAAACAACATAACAGCAGGTATAAGAATGCGCGAAGCTAACCCACAAACCATTTATCTGAAGGACTACACCGTTCCTGATTTTCTGATTAGCAGTGTCGATCTCAACTTTAACCTAGCTGAAGACAATACCCGAGTTATCTCGCGACTGACCTTAACTCGAAACCCTGCCAGTCAAACAGGCGATGCTCCTCTGGTTTTATTGGGTGAAAACCTAACGCTAATCCGCGTTATTATCCATGATGACGAGGAACTCTCTGAGTCAGACTACCAGCTAACACCCGATTCATTAATCATTCACTCCGTGCCACAACACCGTGAATTTGTCTTAACCATAGAAAATAGTATTAATCCAAAAGCCAATACAGCCTTGGAGGGCCTGTACCTTTCTAATGGGATGCTTTGCACTCAATGTGAAGCGGAAGGGTTTAGAAAAATTACTTATTTTCTGGATAGACCGGATGTGATGAGTAAATTTACCACCACTCTGGTAGGCGATAAAACCCACTATCCGGTGTTATTATCGAATGGTAATAAAATAGCTTCGGGTGACTTGGATAACAATCAACATTGGGTTACCTGGGAAGATCCATTTAACAAACCCTGCTACTTATTCGCCTTGGTCGCTGGACAATTAGACTGTATTGAAGATCATTTCATCACAAAATCAGGCCGCTCGATTAGTTTACAAATCTTTGTTGAACCGCATGATTTAGACAAATGTGATCATGCGATGCAATCACTTAAAAACTCCATGAAATGGGATGAGGAAGTCTATGGTCTGGAATATGACCTGGACTTATACATGATTGTAGCGGTAGGACACTTTAATATGGGGGCGATGGAAAACAAAGGCCTCAATGTGTTTAATACCAAATTTGTATTAGCCCGCCCTGATACTGCCACGGACTTTGATTATGAGCATATTGAAGGCGTGATTGGTCATGAATATTTTCATAACTGGACAGGTAACCGGGTCACCTGTCGTGATTGGTTTCAACTCAGTTTAAAAGAAGGCTTTACGGTCTTTCGAGACCAGGAGTTTACCGGTGATCGCACCTCTAAAGCCGTTAAGCGCATTGAGGATGTAATCAACTTGCGTACCCGTCAGTTTGCTGAAGATGCCGGACCAATGGCTCACCCTATCAGACCTGACACGTACATTGAAATTAATAATTTCTACACGCTCACGGTTTATGAGAAAGGCGCTGAAGTCGTGCGCATGATCCATACCCTGTTAGGGGCAGAAGGCTTTAGAAAAGGCAGTGACTTATACTTTGCTCGCCATGATGGTCAGGCCGTCACCTGTAATGACTTTGTGAATGCGATGGAAGCGGCTAATGGGGTTGATCTCACTCAATTCCGGCGCTGGTATGAACAAGCGGGTACGCCGGTCCTAACGGTTCAAAAAGCTTACGATGCCATTGCTCAAACACTCAGTTTAACCATTAAACAACATTGCCCACCGACGCCTGGGCAAGACCATAAAGAGCCGCTACATATTCCGGTCACTGTCGGATTAATTAATCAAGAAGGTGCGACGCTTAATTGTCAATTACAAGGTGACGCAAGCGCTACAGATCAAGTCATTTTACAGTTGACCGAAGCCGAACAACGCTTTGTATTTAAAAACCTGACCGAACAACCCATCGTATCGCTATTAAGAGGTTTTTCTGCACCCGTCAAATTAGTGATGGAGCGCAGTCTTGAAGAGCTGGCCTTTTTATTAAGCTATGATCCCGATACCTTTAACCGCTGGGAAGCAGGTCAACAACTGGCCGGACAAATTATTACCGGCCTGATTGCTGATGTACAAGCCGGTCGTGAATTACACATAAACCCAATTATTGTTAACGCCTTTAAACAAGTCCTTGCACAACCTTGGGATGACTTGTCTTATTTCTCTTTATTATTAACTTTACCGTCAGAAACCTATCTGGCAGAACAAATGACCGTCATTGATGTAGACGCGATTCATACCGCACGTGAATTTGTTTTAGTGTCTTTGGCTGAGCAACTACAAACCCAATTTAAAGCACTGTATTTAGAAAACCATCGTGAAGAATCAGGTCAATTTGACGCCGGCGCCATTGGTCGTAGACGTATCAAAAATGTCTGCCTTGCTTATTTAGGTAGACTAGAGCAAGCAGACATTCAGCAATGGGCAGAGCAACAATTTACTGCCGCTAAAAATATGACTGATCAAATCGCTGCTTTAGCAGTGATCGTTAATAGCTCACACCCGGCTAAAGCAACTTGCTTAGACAGCTTTTATGATCAATGGCAGAACGAAGCCCTGGTGATCGATAAATGGTTTTCTTTACAGGCATCAAGTTCTAATCCAGATACCTTTAGTGTGGTGCAACGCTTATTGCAACACCCTGCTTTTGACTTAAGAAACCCCAATCGAGTAAGATCACTCATTGGCGCTTTTAGCCAAGCTAACCCTTTACACTTCCATGCGGCCAATGGCCAGGGTTATCAATTTTTAGGTGACCACATCATTGCCCTTAATACCTTAAACCCGCAAGTGGCTTCACGGATGTTAAATGCCTTAACCTCTTGGCGTCGTTATGATGCGGATCGACAAGCATTGATGAAAACACAATTAGAAAGAATCATCGCGACCGATGCCGTTTCTAAAGATGTTTATGAAGTTGCCAGCAAGAGCTTAGCCTAATATTATTAACACCCTTATCCATCGCTTATAAAGATACCCAGATACAATGACTTTTCTCACTTCTCAAACAACGGGCTCTGCTCATGATGATGTAAATTCTTCCAAATCCACATTATGGATTTCGATAAGCACTTTCATTATTGCGGCCTATCTGCTGTTTGGGCACTTGGGTGGTTCGGCTTTAATCTCTCCTGATGAAGGTCGTAACGCTGAAGTAGCCAGAGAAATGAGTGAGTCACACTCATGGTTAGTGCCTACGTATAATGGCCTAACCTATCTTGATAAGCCGGCGTTTTATTTTAAGACGGTCGCGCTGTCTTTTTCATTATTCGGTGAAACAGAAGCTGCGGCACGCTTTTCTTCCGCGTTCTTTGGCTTTGCATTAGTCGTTGCGGTGTTTTTCTTTTGCCGAAAAGTATACGATCAGCGTACCGCACTACTAGCAACGCTAATTGTTGCTTCGACACCGCTTTATATTGCGTTTGCAAGGATCGTTATTTTTGATATGACTTTAGCGTTCTTTGTTTCCAGCACCATTTTTTCGTGTTATCTGGCAGAAGAATATGACGATAAACAGCGTAAATACTGGTACTTACTGGCAGCCTTTTTAGCGGGCTGCGCCACTTTGGTAAAGGGGCCGGTTGGCTTTATTATTCCATCTCTGGTTGTCGCAATTTTTAATGGCTTTGAACATCGTTTAAGTGCTTTAAAGCGCGTTTTTGCCTGGCCTAACTGGCTGCTCTTCTTCGCCATCGTATTGCCGTGGTTTATTGGTTTATCGATACTCTGCCCTGATTTTCCTTATTATGGCATCATGAAAGAATCTATTTCGCGATTTACTACCACAGAGTTTCATCGAGCCGCGCCTTTTTATTATTACGCTATTATTATCGCCAGTACATTTTTCCCTTGGAGCTTTGTACTCCCGGAAGCCACTGTTGTCGCTTGGCGTAACCGGAAACAGTGGACTAAAGCAGATCGTTTATTCATCATCTGGGTCATTGTTGTTGTCCTGTTTTTCTCTGTTTCCAAATCAAAGTTACCCGGCTACATTCTCACGGGGGTGATGGTTCTAGGCGTATTAACCGCGCGTGTTTTTGCTCTGGCATTGAATAACGAAACAGGGCGATCTAAACAAATTTTATGGCATGCGACTATTCCATTGTTGCTATTAAGTACGCTACTCGCTATCGCCGTGGGTGTTGTTGCAACAGACCCTGAAATACTCCGTAGCCGACTTTCGGGTAAACAAGAGTCTTTTGATCTTTTTATACCCACTATATTGCCTATGGCAATCTCCTTTGGTATTGTTGCCTTACTCTCTATCGCGGCACTCTGGACTCGACACAGTCGAATATTATTTGCTGCATTTCTCAGCTTTCCCATCCTGTTAATGACGGTCAACTTTAATGTGTTAGCTACCTTTTCAGACATCCGTTCTGCACGGCATCTGGCAGAAAAGATTACCACGGCCATACCGCCAGAAGCTGAACTCGTTTGCCTGGAATGTATGCCTAATGGTTTACCGTTTTACCTTAAACATCAGGTCACTGTCATCAGTCGTGACGGCAGTGAATTAACCAGTAATTATGTCGTCTTTAATCTTAAAACCCTTAAACCCTGGCCAGAGGGGATGATTCCTTTTACAGAAAGAGAAAACTGGCTGGCCTCAAGAACGCACCCCATTTATCTAATGACCGACAGTAACCACCTGCCAAGTTTACAAGCCATTGCCACGGCACAAGGCGTTGAAATCAAAGCACTCGATTATAAATATTCAGCAATTTTATTGCCCACACCAACAGGACATTAATTATGTGTGGTATTTGTGGTTTAGTTGCGCTAGAAGGTCTTAAAGACAGTCCCACTAGCCAGGAACGTGTTAACAAAATGATTGATACCTTAATGCATCGAGGCCCTGATGATACCGGTATTGATGGTGATGTTTCCGCCGTATTTGGGATGACACGCTTAGCCATACGTGGCTTAAGTGATGGCAAGCAACCCATTATCGACACAGAGACCGGTGTCATGATGGCGTGTAATGGTGAAATTGACAACCACCAAGAACTGCGTGAATGGTTATTAAGTCGCGGCAGACCCGTTGCACAAAGTACCGATGTCGCGGTTATCCCCGGTTTATATTTAGAACTGGGCGATGCTTTTGTCGAACAACTAAAAGGCGCTTTTGCTATCGCCATTTGGGACCCACGCTCAAAGAAGCTGTTATTAGCACGAGACCGCGCTGGAGAACGGCCCTTATTTTTCTCTGTTAACGAAGGCGTGATCTCCTTTGCCTCTCTTATCTCCGCCTTAGTATCAACCAGCGAACAGCCCTTTGAAATCAACGAAGACGCAGTCCATCGTTACTTACAATCCGGTTTTTTTGTTGCACCCAACAGCCCTTTTACCAACCTGCATAAAGTATCACCTGGCGAAATAATCACTATCAATACAGAAGGCATTGAGCGTAAACGCTATTGGCAATGGAATAATGTACAAACACCTAAAAAATCAGGCTCATTAGAGGCCTTTGATACCGTTTTTAGAGCCGCCGTCAGAAAACAAAGCGAAGTCGATGTTGATTTCGGCTTATTTTTAAGTGGTGGGCTTGATTCTTCCTTGATTACCGCAGTCACTAAAGACATTCGTCCTGAAAAAACCCTGACGGCTTATAGCCTTCGCTTTTCCGAAGCCTCGTATGATGAAGGTCATTATGCTGAACAAGTAGCCAACAGCATTGGTGTTAACTTCGTACCCGTCTGGGTGCGCCCAGAAGATTTTCCTCCGACCATTGCCAAACTGGTTCGACAAGTCGGTGAACCCTTATCCGATCCTGCCTGGGTACCCAGTGCCTTATTGGCTAGACGGGCGGCACAAGATGTACGGGTGGCCTTGGTGGGTGAAGGAGCCGACGAACTATTTGGCGGTTATCCCACTTACTTTGGGGCTGGATTCGCAGGTT
>SESB01001684.1_pt1 | contig 13992 bp, 8 predicted proteins | sample 3171441 | NCBI WGS metagenome assembly SESB01 (sample SAMN06051867, study PRJNA518727) | freshwater metagenome | biome: subpolar coniferous forest; feature: holomictic lake; material: water; isolation source: holomictic Lake 227, 6 m depth | place: Canada: near Kenora, Ontario | collected 2014-07-08...
TCCGTCTTCCGAAGCCCTCGCTTCCACTACCCGCACGGCCGTTTTGAGTTCGTCCTGGTCGATCACGGGATCAAGAAACCGGAGCGCATTCCAGTAAACCACCCAGCCGCCTTTTCCGGCCAATGCCGCCCGCATTTCTTCCATCTGCGCTCTGAAATCCTCCCGCTCTCTTGGGGTTGGCGGGCCGGAAGGAAGCGCAAAGGGGAGCGTCTCCGTCTTGCGGCGCACGGCCATGTAAATCGCGTAGGGATCATTGGAATAGATGACCGCGTCCGAGGGAATTGCGCCCAAGGCATCCAACAGAGGCGAGGTTGCCCCGGCTCCCCAGAGCACTCCCTGCCGATCCAGCACCAGGCGGGCAGCAGCCATCCCTTGGAGCAACAGCAATCCGCCAAGAACCGCCGTCACCCCTTGCCTCGCCCAGCGGTTGCCGTGTTCCCAGACGGTCACGGCGCAAAGATAGGAGGCGAGGAGGGCGCCCGGCGGAATCAAAATCGAGAGAATGCGCCCGTCCAGCGGCGTATCGGCGTCGGCGATGGAAATCGAAACAACCAGGAAAGAGAGATAAATCCCCACAAAGACCGTGCAGACCTTCACCAACCCCGGCACAGCGGCAAGCCGATCCCGCAACGTCCCCCCGCCACGCCGCGCAAGCCAAAAGAGCGCACCGCACACCAGCAGACAGGCGAGCCCAAAAATCGCCCGCGAGCCGAACACGGAATCCGCATACTGCGCGGGCACGATAAACGAGGCGAAGGTTGCAATCCCCTCCTCCATGAGCTTTTGCGGGATGGGATGCCAGGCGAGCGTGCGCGCCCCGTCGCCGTGCCTCATTTTCGTCTGCCAGAAATGCCAGGCAAACATCGGCCCGGCGCTCAGTATGCCAAACAGAGCGGACGCCGCCAGCCGCCGCCCCCATTTTTGTCCGGGACGCACAAGCATCGCCAAGCCCCCCAGTGCAACCAGCGTCAGGCCGACATAGCGCGTCAGCAGCGCGCCGCCCACGCACACTCCCGCCAGTGCCGCCCACCGCCAAAGCGGACGCTCCCACCAACAACCCAGCGCCGCGAGCGCTCCCGTCATCCACAACCAAAACGGCGGCTCGGAATAAAGCATTCCGCAGACCGCGCACATTGCGCTGCTGGTTACAAGCACCCCCGCCGCAAAAAGCCCGGCCAAAGCGTTGTTTCCAGCGGTGCGCCGGGCCAGCCATCCCACCCAACCAATCAGGAGACCCCACGCCACGGCATTGAACACGCCAAAGAGCTGCCGATAATTCAGCCCCGCCCATTCACAACCCGCGACCCCCCAGGAAATCATTGGCGGAAACCAAGTCATGGGCTTGGCGGCACCCACCATATTGGGGATTGACACCCCCTCCCCGTGCGCGCACCGCAGCCCGGCGGCAATCATGACAGCGGAATCCGGCTCCACATCCACTCCAAAACGGTTCAGGCAAAGGCCCGCCGCCAATCCCAGAAGGGATAAGAGGATCAAAGCGATCCAGCATCTGACATTTTGACTCTTCACTCTCGGCGATATCCCATCAGACTGATGCGGAAAAACAATCAAATCCGCTCCTTTTTTAACCTTTTGAGGTTTCCGTTTTAGACTATACTCACCCCTTAATGTCTGCTCCTGACCCGAAACCTTTTGTCTTTCATGACCCGGCTGGAAAACGGTGGCCGCGTCTGCGCATCCTCGGGTTCTTTGTGGCGCTTGTGTTGTTCGTGGCGCTCACCGGGTTCATCCAGTCCCTGTTTGTCAAACCCCAACTGCGCCTCCCCTCTTCCGTGCGCCAGATCAAAGGGCAGCTTCGCGCCATTCAACAGCAAGCGCTGGCGCAGCCCAAAGCCTTGGACTGGCAGAAATTCACCAACCTCGGCAGGAGCCACGGCATGCCTCCCATTGGCCCCTCTCCAAAGCCTGCACCGCCGCGCCCCAAAGCCGTCCAGGGCATCCGGGCCGCTTTTTTTACCGATTGGGATCCCGACAGCTTGCGATCCCTGACGGAACACGGCTCACAGATCACCCACCTCTGTTTTGAGTGGGCATCCATGACCGATGGCGAAGGAGGTCTCATTTTTCAGGATATCTCCAAGGTGCAACACAGCGCTTCCGCTCAGGGAATCGTCCTCATGCCGATTCTCAACAACCTGATTGGCCGCGACTGGCAGCCGGAAGCCGTGGAAGCTCTGGCCAACGGCCCCGCAGAGCGTCGGGCCGCATTCATCCTCAAGCTGCTTGGAGCCGTGCAGGAAGCGAAAGCGGGGGGCATCCTGCTCAACTGGGAGCAAGTCAACCCCGCCGACCAGGGCAATCTCACCACGTTCATCGAGCAAATTGCCAGCGGGCTGCACTCCATCAGCAAGGAACTCTGGCTCCAAGTGCCGATGAATGAAGAGATCAACACCTTTGAACTCGGACGCCTCACCGGCACCGTGGATCGCTTTGTCGCCAGCCTCACGGACGAAACCTCCGACGACGAACCCGCCGGCCTCATCGCCTCGCAGGATTGGTTTGAGGGATGGCTCAAAGTGATCCAAGAATACGGCGACCCGGATCGCTGGATCGCCATCCTGGGCGCTTACGGGTATGATTGGACCACGGGGAAACGCCGGGCCGAGGAAATCTCCTTTTCTGACGCCATGAGCCGGGCCAGTTACGCCGGAGTCAAAACCATTGAAAGCGGCTCCCCCGGCTTCAACCCAACCTTCAGCTACGAGGAACCGGGAGGCAGCCATACCGTCTGCTTTCTGGACGCCATCACGTTTTTGAACCACCTACGGGCGGTCAAGGCCGTGAACCTGGGCGGCATCGCAATCCAGCGGCTTGGCGAAGAAGACCCGCAAATCTGGGACATCCTGAGCCTTCCAAACCCCATGGAACCCGGCAAGGCCGCATTGGATCGCCTTCGCAAGATGCACACCTCGGACAGTGTGACCAATGTCGGCCAGGGGGAAATCGTCACCGTGGATGACACCCACGACGACGGGGTGCGCAACATCACCCAGAGCGACGGACGCTACGTGGCCACCTACACCAATGACCTCCCCACCTTCCCAACCGTTTTCCACCAGGGAGCGGGCGACGAACACGCCGTCACCCTGACCTTTGACGACGGCCCCGATCCCAAGTGGACCCCAAAAATTCTGGACATCCTCAAGGAGCACAACATCAAGGCCACCTTCTTCGTGTTGGGCAGCCAGGCGGAAAACTACCCGGCCCTTGTCCAAAGGATCGTCAACGAGGGACACGAAATCGGCAACCACTCTTACACGCACCCCAACATCGCCGAAGCCTCCAAAAAACAGATCGAACTGGAACTCAACGCCACGCAATACCTCCTGGAGAGCATCACCGGACGCAGAACCATCCTCTTCCGCCCCCCCTACAACGCCGATTCCAACCCCTCGCGCGTCAAGGAACTCCTTCCGCTCAAGCAGGTGCAGGACGAGCTGGGCTACCTCATCGTTCTGGAAAACATCGACCCCGAGGACTGGGCCCGCCCAGGAGCGACCGCCATTCTGGATCGCATCAAGGAACAACGGGAGCTTGGCAACATCATCCTGCTCCACGACGCCGGAGGCAACCGTTCGCAGACCGTCGAAGCCCTGCCGCAAATCATCAACTACCTGGAAACGCGCGGCGACCGGGTTGTCTCCCTCTCCGAACTCCTGCACATCCCGCGCGACGACCTGATGCCCTACGCAAACAGCGCCCAGCAGCCCTATGTGCGCATGGTCACGGGGATCGGCTTTGCCGCCTGGCACGGCGTGGAGCAAACCCTTTGGGCCTTCATGATCGCCGCCACGGGGTTGGTTGTCCTGCGTGGATTGCTTGTCGCGGCCCTCGCCGCCCGGCATCATCGCAACAGAAGCAATGCGGCTTTCGATCCCGACTTTGCACCTCCGGTAAGCGTGATCATCGCGGCTTACAATGAGGCCAAGGTCATCCAGAGCACCATCCGCTCCGTATTCGACACCACCTACCGGGGCGAGATCGAACTGGTGATCGTGGACGACGGCTCGACCGACGAGACCGCCGCCATTGTGAAAAAAATGGCCGCCGAAGACCCGCGCATCCGCTTGCAATGCCAGCCCAACGGAGGGAAATCCGTGGCGCTCTGCACCGCCCTTGCGCTGGTGCAGAGAAAAATGATCGTTTTTCTGGACGCCGACACCCGGTTCGAGCGCGGCACCCTTGGCGCACTCGTCACCCCGCTGGCCGACCCCGCCGTGGGAGCCGTCTCAGGCCACGCCAAAGTGGGCAACCTGCGCGCCTTCATCGCCCGTTGCCAGGGGCTTGAATACAGTTGCGGCTTCAACCTTGACCGCCGCGCCTATGCTGTGTGGAACTGCATCACCGTCGCTCCCGGAGCCGTCAGCGCCCTGCGGCGCAGCGCCCTGGATGAAGCGGGCGGCTTCAGCCTCGACACGCTGGCTGAAGACACCGACCTGACCCTCTGCCTGCACCGAGCCAATTACCGCATCGCCTACGCCCACGACGCCGTCGCCTGGACGGAAGCCCCGGAGACCCTGCGCTCACTGGCCAAACAGCGGTTCCGCTGGGCGTTCGGCACCCTGCAATGCCTCTGGAAACATTCCGACCTCGTCTTTAACCCCGAGTTCAAAGCCCTCGGCTGGTTTGCGCTACCGAGCGTCTGGTTCTGCCAGGTGCTGCTTGTTGCCATCACCCCGGCCATCGACTTGGTGCTCATCTTCTCCATCCTCGCCGGAGACGCCGCAAGGATGGGGATTTTCTTCCTTGCGTTTCTGGCCATGGATATGTTGCTGGCCGTGATTGCCTGCCGCTTGGACGACGAGCCGATTTCCAAAGCCTGGCGCATCGTTCCCATGCGCTTCATCTACCGCCCACTGTTAAGCTGGGTTGTCTGGAGCGCCATCATCAAAGCGTTTAAGGGAGCCTGGGTCACTTGGGGCAAACTCGAACGCACCGCCAGCGTGGAGGTCAATATCTCATGAGGCTTTTCCCTGCGTCTGTCGCCGTATCTTTGCTCCTCGCTCTCGGGGCCTGCAAACCCGCGCCCCCTGTGCAGCCCAAAGACCAGGGCCCTGTCACCCTGGCCATACCGCAACAGGGAGCTTACACGGGAGCCTACATGGACTTCGGGGACAACGAGGACGACGTGACGCTGGAAACCATTGAAGGCTTTGAGCATCTCATCGGCAAGCACCAAGCCATCGTCGCCTCTTCCAGCTATTGGGGCGAAGAGAGTTTCCCCACCGCCAACCTCAACATCATCTGGCGGCACGGTTCCATCCCGCTTGTTTTCTGGTCGCCGTGGGATCGCCCCTACGTTCAGAACAGGGGGCCGGATCGCTTTTCGCTCACCTCCATCCTGGAAGGCAAATGGGACGCCTACATCGACCGCTGGGGAGATGGTGCGCGCGCCTTCGGCCACCCCGTTCTGGTCTCCTTCGCCAATGAGATGAACGGCACTTGGTTCCCGTGGTCGGGCTGGTTCTATGGCGGCGAGACGCCCGTCGCCAGCGCTGTGCCCCCTGCTTCAGGCCCATTCCAAGGCCCGGAGACGTTCAAAAAAGCCTATCGCCATGTTGTGGATCGCGTCCGCGCCCGGGGTGCGACCAATGTGTTGTGGGTGTTCCACACGGCGAACTTTTCAGATCCCAAGGAACCTTGGAATGCCATCGAACAATACTACCCGGGAAGCGCCTATGTCGATTGGATCGGCAGCAGCGTCTATGGCGAACAGTTTATCGAAGACCCGTGGAGCACCTTTTCCGTCACATGGGATTGGCCCTACAACGCCCTTTGCGCGCTCGACCCCACAAAGCCAATCATGCTGGCGGAATGGGGCGTGGGCGAGTTTCCACAAAAAGGGAGCAAGCCCGACTTCATCAGAGACGCCTTGGGAACCATCCAAAGCCGCTATCCGCGCGTCAAAGCCGCCGTCTTCTGGCACGAGCGCTGGCAGAACGCTTCAGGCAACTACTCCAACCTGCGCGCCAACTCCTCCCCGGAATCCCTCGCCGCCTACCGGCGCGGCGTGGCCTATCCCTTCTGGCTCGACAAACCCCAGTTCGCCCCCCTCAAACCCGCTCCGAAGTAGCCGCAAATCCTAATTTCGCGCAAAGGAACGCAAAGAAGGAATCTTTGAAGGATAGAACGCCAAAAAACAGAGTCGCCTTGGAGGAGAGGAAGAAAAACCCCAAAGTTTTTCCCTTTGCGGCCTTTGCGCGAATCCTTTTGCTGCTTTCAGCTAATAATTCGCCTCGCCAACAACCAGGTGGATGGTGTTCGCCGGGTCGGTGATGAAAAAGCCGTCGAAATCCTCGGGCAACGCTTCCACCTCGTCGCGCCGGTGCACGCCGTGGTTCTTGAGGTAGCGGGCGGCCGCCATGGTGTCGTTGGTCTCCAGTTCCAGCCAGACGTCCGCCTTGGCAAGCTGTGGGGCTTTATCCACCCAGAGTCGCGCGGCGCCGAACTGGAAAATACACCCCTCGGCCTCCTCCTCCACCAGCGGGAGGTTCAGCGTGTCGCGGTAAAACGCAACCGTGGCGTCATATTGGTGCAGGGGCACCTTGATGGCGATGTTGAGTCCGCCGTTAAAAGTGGGATTCGAAATATTCGCGACCATACCCTTCAAACATGCGGTGAAAACCGGCGGCAGGAAAGCAGGAAAACCGGATTACTTTGCCACATCCTCGTTGGAGCAGGCCCACCAGACGCCGCCGAGAAACAAAAAGAAGAGAAGCAGGAACATTCCCAAAGTAAGCATAAGAAGGGATGGGTGTGTGCCGGAATCGGCCCAAAAGGTCAACGCCATTCGCTCCAAACCCGGAAATATCAGGGATTACCCGGTGGATCGGCCGCTCCGCGGGCGATTTCCAAAGCAGATCGAGCGCAGCGAGCTCTTTTTTTCCGTTGCGGCGTCGCCTCCCGGAATCGCGCGCAGAGCGCACGATCCACCCATCACAGTTTCCATGGCCATTCTTCCGGCCTTTCACAATAGCCCTTGGCAACCGGATTGTTTAAAATGTACTGATGCTTGAATTCAATTTGATCTACTCCCCGCAACCGATGATCAAAATAATTCTCCTGCCAGCGCACGCCGTTTTTGACAGCATGAAAATGTTTCCACTCGCCGATAACGCGGCTCATGCTCTTGTCCCTGGGAAAGGAAAGCAGAGCGTGCAGATGATCCGGCATCAGCAGAAAGGCGGTTGCATGCCAAACTTGGCGCGCTTGATAAAATCGCACCGAATCGAGAAGCGCAGCAGCCAGCTTTGCGTCCGTCAGCGGCGGGGAGTTTTCGGTTCTACAACGAATGCGGATGTGGAAAACCGCCCCCGGTTCGACCCACGAAGGAACCTCGTGATGGAGCCTGCCACCAAAGTCTCCGCCGCCTTGTTTCATAGGGAATAAAAAACAAATCCAAGACTGAAAGCCAAGATGGATATTGAGGCAGCGCGCAGTGGATCGGCCGCTCCGCGGGCGATTTCCAAGCAGATCGAGCGCAGCGAGCTCATTTTTTCCGTTGCGGCGTCGCCTCCCGGAATCGCGCGCGGAGCGCACGATCCACCAGTCGCCTTACACCGCCACGATATTCACCAGTTTCCCCGGCACGACGACGACCTTTTTGATCTCCTTGCCGTCGGTGAACTCCTTCACCTTGGGGCTGGCGAATGCGGCGGCTTCCACGTCCTCTTTGCTGGCGTCTTTGCTCACCACGAGCTTGTCGCGCAGCTTGCCGTTGACTTGGATGACCACCTCCACTTCGTCCTCGACGAGCAACGCGGGATCATACGCGGGCCACGGCTGATCGGCGGCCAGCCCTTCAAACCCGGCGAATTTCGCGCCCAAGCGCGCCCAGAGTTCCTCAGTGAGGTGCGGAGCGAAGGGGTTCAGGAGAATAAGCAGGGTGCGCAACGCGGCGAGCGGGCGCGGGTTCGTGCCGGTGAAGGTGTTCACGTAGACCATCATTTGCGCGATGGCGGTGTTGAAGCTCAGCGCCTCGATGTCCTCGCCGACTTTCTTGATGGTGGCGTGGACGACGCGCAGTTGCGCCTTCTCCAGCGCGGCCTCGGCCACCGGCCCCATCTCCCATTCCCCAGCCTGGTTCTCCGCCATGACGAGCCGCCAGACGCGGGCAAGGAAGCGCGAGACGCCTTCCACGCCGGTCATGCTCCACGGCTTGGTCTGCTCCAGCGGGCCCATGAACATCTCGTAGAGCCGCAGGGAATCCGCGCCGTACTCCGCAATCACATCGTCCGGGTTCACCACGTTGCCGCGGCTCTTGGACATCTTCTGACCGTCCTCGCCCATGATGAGCCCTTGGTTGACGAGCCGCTGGAACGGCTCGGGCGTGGAGACTTGGCCGAGATCGAAGAGCACCTTGTGCCAGAAGCGGGCGTAAAGCAGGTGGAGCACGGCGTGCTCGGTGCCGCCGACATAGAGATCGACGCCGCCTGGTTTGCCCCCGCCCATCCAGTACCGCTCGGCGGCTTCGCTGACGAAGCGCTCGCTGTTGGTCGGATCACAATAGCGCAGGTAATACCAGCAGGAGCCGGCCCATTGCGGCATGGTGTTCAGTTCGCGCGTGGCGGTTGCGCTGTAACGCACCCAGTCGGCAGCCTTGGAGAGCGGCGGCTCCGGCGTGCCGGTCGGCTTGAAGTCGGCCAGCGCAGGCGGCGTGAGCGGCAGTTCGGACTCTGAGATTCCCCGATGCTGGCCGGCTTCCCAGACGATGGGGAACGGTTCGCCCCAATAGCGTTGGCGCGAGAAGAGCCAGTCGCGGAGCTTGAAGTTGATGGCGATTTTGCCCAGCCCGCGCTCTTCGAGCCATGCGCTGATCTTGCCCTTTGCTTCGGGCGTGGGCAGGCCGTCGATGAGCGGCGAGTTGATGGCGGTGCCGTTGTCACAGAAGCCGATGGACTCCTCGGCGCTCTTGCCGGGAGCCTGCACGACAATCTTGATCGGCAGCTCAAATTTCTGCGCGAACTCCAGATCCCGCTCGTCATGCGCGGGCACGGCCATGATCGCGCCGGTGCCGTAGCCGAGCAGCACATAATCCGCCACCCAGATCGGCACCTTCTCGCCGTTGACCGGGTTGAGCGCATACGCGCCGGTGAAGACGCCGCTTTTTTCCTTCGCCAGTTCCGTGCGTTCCAGATCGCTCTTGCGGGCGGTCTTCTCGCGGTAATCGCGCACGGCGGGCCACTGTTCCTCGGTCGTGATCTCGTCCACGATCCGGTGTTCCGGGGCGAGCACCATGTAGGTCGCGCCGAAAAGGGTGTCGGGCCGCGTGGTGAAAACGGTGATGCTGCGGTCGCCCTCGGCCAGCTTGAAATGCACCTCGGCCCCTTCGCTGCGCCCGATCCAGTTCTGTTGCAGCAACTTGATGGATTGCGGCCAGTCGAGCCCGTCGAGTTCGTCGATGAGCCGCTGGGCAAACGCCGTGATACGGAGCATCCACTGGCGCATGGGACGCCGTTCCACGGGGAAGCCGCCCACCTCGCTCTTGCCGTCGATGACCTCCTCATTCGCCAGCACGGTGCCCAGCTCGGGGCACCAGTTCACGGGCGCTTCAGAGACGTAGGCCAACCGGACGCGATCCGGGTCGGGGCCGGTGTAAGTCGCAATCGGCTCGGCCTTGTTCGTGGCCGGATTGAACCACGCGTTGTAAAGCTTGAGGAAAATCCATTGCGTCCACTTGTAGTAATCCGGGTTGCTCGTGGCGATCTCGCGCGACCAATCGTAACCAAACCCGATCTTCTTGAGTTGCTCCTTGAAGCGGGCCACGTTCTGCGCCGTCGTCACCGCCGGATGCTGGCCGGTCTTGATGGCGTATTGCTCGGCGGGCAGGCCGAAAGAGTCCCAGCCCATCGGGTGCAGGACATTGTAGCCGTTCATCCGCTTGAAGCGTCCGATGATGTCCGTGGCGGTGTAACCCTCCGGGTGGCCGACGTGCAGCCCCGCGCCGCTGGGGTAGGGGAACATGTCGAGCACGTAGTATTTCGGGCGCGAGGCGTCAAAGCCGGACTCGCCGGGATTGGCTACGCGGAAGGTTTGGTGCTCCTCCCAATACGCCTGCCATTGGGGCTCGAATACGTCGAAGGGATACGGTTTGCGTCGGTCGCTGCTCATGAGGGGGGAAAACATAGGGAAATCGGGATTGCTGAACAACAAGTTTTCACCCTGAGAGCGTGTGAAAGAAATCTTCTTATGCCGGGCTTTAGAGCATTTTACAAAAAAATGTGGCCAGTGGCTTGGGAGCGCCGAAGGCTGGTGCAAGGCGGCTTGGCCCGCAGCGGCTGTGTTTGTAAACACAGCCCAAGGGACAAACGGTTTGCAACGGCCTTCGCCGCCCCAAGACGCGGCTATAGTTTTTGGTAAATTGCTCTAGCCGGCATCTCCGCTTTGCCACCGGCTGAAGCCCGGCTTTCTGGAATTTTCACAAGCTTTCAGACTCCATCGCGCCTCTCCCTCCCTCAGGCAAACCCCTAAGCAATCAATAATACTTCTTCCCAAGAAAGAACGATTGCCTGCCGCTCCCTCTCGCCCTTAGACTCGCGGCCATGCTTGATCCCGTTCCCAAAGTTTCCGTGCCGACCCCGGCGCGCGAGGCGTTCGCCCAAGCTTACCGCTGGATGCTGCTCGCCCGCCTGCTCGAAGAGAAGCTGGCGAACCTGTACCGGGGCGGGAAAATCAACGGCGGCGTGTTTCTGGGCAAGGGCCAGGAGGCGTTGAGCGCTTCGCTCGGCATGGCACTGCGCCAGGGGGACATTTTTGCCCCGCTGATCCGCGATCAAGCCGGTAGGCTGGCCTTTGGCGAGGACATTTTGGATGCCGTGCGCACCTACCTTGGCTCGAAGCTCGGGCCGATGCGGGGCCGCGAGGGGAACGTCCACCGGGGGCGCATCTCCCAAGGGATGCTGCCGATGATCAGCCATTTGGGCGCGATGATCTCCGTCGTCTGCGGCGCACTGATGGCCCGGCGTTTCAAAGGCGAGACCGGCGCGGTCGGAGCCACCTGCATTGGCGATGGCGGCACCTCCACCGGAGCTTTCCACGAGGCGCTCAACCTCGCGGCGGTGGAGAAACTCCCGCTCGTGATGGTCGTCGCGAACAACCAATTTGCCTATTCCACGCCCAACTCCAAGCAGTTTGCCTGCAAGGATCTCGTGGATCGCGCTGCCGGGTATGGCATCGACGGCCATACCGTGGACGCCACCGATTTGGACGCCTGTTTGCATATTGTCGGCCAAGCCGTGGAGCGCGCCCGCGCGGGGCACGGGCCGCAGTTGGTCGTCGCCACGCTCCTGCGCTTGGCGGGTCACGGCGAACACGACGACGCCAGCTACATTGACGCGCCCCTCAAGGAATCCGCCCTCGGGCGCGATTGCTTGAACCGCGCCGAGTGCATGTTGATGGAGCGCGGATGGGCGTCAGCCACCGATCTGGAATGCTGGCGCGAGGAGACGCTGCGGCAGGTGGAGGAAGCGGTGGCCACCGTCCAGCGCGAACCCGCCCCAGACCCGAATGAAGAAAAGTGGTGTGCGCTCTCCACTCCCCATCTGGACGACACTTTTGGATACTGAAAAAACCATCAGGAAATCATGAAAAGAGAGAACATCCAACAGGCCGCGTTGAAGTGCATGCGGGAGGATCATATCCAGCCTATTCAGTTGCATTCCTGCCTTCCTGAGTTCCTGATAAATTTCCCCTCTTTCGTGATTCAATGATCACCTACCTCGAAGCCATTCGCGAAGCCCAGGCCAAAGCTCTGGCAGACGACCCCCGCGTCTACATCTACGGGCAGGACGTGGGCGGGTTCGGCGGCGCGTTCAAGGCCACCAAGAACCTCTCGCAGGAATTCCCGGGCCGCGTGCTCGACGCGCCCATCAGCGAAGACGCCATGGTCGGCTCGGCCATCGGCGCGGCCATTGAGGGCATGCGGCCCATTCTCGAAATCCAGTATGCGGATTTCTCCACGCCCGCCTTCAACCAGATCGTCAACCACGCGGCGTCCCTCTTTTGGCGCACGGAAGTTGCCTGCCCCATCACCATCCGGCTCCCCTCCGGCGGCACCGCCGGGAGCGGCCCCTTCCACAGCCAGAGCATGGAGGGGCTTTACGCCCAGTATCCCGGCCTGGTGGTGATGACGCCCGCCACGGTGGAAGACGCCTACTCGATGCTGCTTGAAGCGGTGGCCATCGACGACCCGGTGCTCTTCTGCGAACACAAATACCTTTACTACCACCTGAAGGCCGAGGGGCTGCCCACCGAGGCGCTGCCCGTGGGCAAGGCGCGGATCGCCCGCCAGGGGCGCGACGCCACGGTGGTCACCTACAGCGCGATGGTGCACGAATGCCTCGCGGCGGCGGAGGAACTCGTCGCGGAAGGGTATGAGGTGGAGGTCGTCGACTTGCGCTCCATCAAACCGCTCGACACCGACACCGTGCTCGCCAGCGTGGCGCGCACGGGCCGACTCCTGGCCGTGGGCGAAGCCTGGCCGTGGGGAGGAGTGACGGCGGAAATCCTCGCACGCGTCGCCAGCGAAGGCTTTGGGCTCCTGGACGTGCCGCCGCGCCGCCTCAACGCCAAAAACACCCCCATCCCCTTCCATCCCAACCTTTGGGGCACCCACCGTCCAACCGCCCAAACCGTCGCCCGCGCCCTGCGCGAACTGCTTCGTCTCTGAAAATTTCAAAACAATCTGAAACTCAGGAACTCATGAAAAAAACAAAAGATGCTTGTTTGCCTCTCTTTTCCATCCCTTCCTGAGTTCCAGATTTGATTCCCACTTTAACCACTCTTTCCTGATCCGATGCCGCAGATTCCCATCATCATGCCCCAGCTTGGCGAGTCCATCGCCGAGGCCACCATCGTCAACATCGCCGTGCAGGTGGGCGACCAGGTCGATGCCGACCAGGACGTCATTGAAGTGGAGACCAACAAAGCCGTCATGAGCGTCACCACGCCGTGCCCCGGTCGCGTCGGGTGCATCCTTGTGGAAGCGGGGCAGAGCTATTCCGTGGGAGCGATTCTTGGCTATCTGGAAGCGACCGAGGAGGACGCCATCCGCCACGGCCTCGATGTTCCGGCTCCCGCCGCCGAAGCTCAAACCGCCGGGGTGGATGGCAAGGAAGAAGCCGTGCGCCCCGCAGCCACCAAACCCGCCGCCGTTCAACCGACCGTGCGCGGCCTCCCCGTGCCCGCCCACGCCGCAGGGGCCAGCTACATGTCTCCGCGCATGAAGGCGCGCATGAACGAACTCGGCCTCCACGCCGCCGACCTCGCGGGCATCGCCGGGAGCGGCGCGGCGGGGCGCGTGACGATTGAGGACTTCGAGAATTTCCTCGCCCAGCTTGAAAACCTGACCATCACCCCGGCCTCGCCCATGCGCGTGGCCGTGGCGGACGCCATGCGGCGCAGCGCCACGCGGCCCATCGCCACAGCAGGACGCCCGCTCATCCTCGACGCCGTGCTGGCCCACCGCAAGCAGGCCACCGCGAAACCCGGCCCGGCGCTCTACGCACTGCGCGCGCTCGGCATCGCCCTCTCAGAAAACAGCGCCCCGGCGGGCCGCCTCGTGGGCGACCGCATCGCGCACCCGCCCGCCATCGACATCGGGTTTGCCGTGGAAGTCGAGGACGGCGTGCTCGTTCCGGTATTGCGCAATGTCGACAGCACCCGACTGGCAGATCTCGTTGTGCGCTACAACGAATTGGTGGAGTTGGCGCGTGAGCGTCGTCTGCCGCCCAATGCTTCCGGCGGTTCCGTTGCCACCGTGACGAATTTCGGCACCTTCGGGCTCACCTGGGCCACCCCCATCCCGCTCCCCGAACAAACGCTCGTGCTGGGCTTGGGCGCGGGGCGCGTCGTCCCGCAGTGGAATGCGGAAACGCGGGCGTTTGAACCCGCCACCGAAGCGCAGCTCACCCTGAGCTTTGACCACCGCGTGCTTGACGGCGGCGCCGCCGGACGGCTCCTGGGCCGCGTGGT
>SESB01001693.1_pt1 | contig 13939 bp, 13 predicted proteins | sample 3171441 | NCBI WGS metagenome assembly SESB01 (sample SAMN06051867, study PRJNA518727) | freshwater metagenome | biome: subpolar coniferous forest; feature: holomictic lake; material: water; isolation source: holomictic Lake 227, 6 m depth | place: Canada: near Kenora, Ontario | collected...
TGATGACCTCTTCTCGTTTGCTCTGGGAACGAATTTTCGCAGAGCCAGCTATTATAGTGCAGCCGTAATTTTTCAGCAAACTTAACAAATTCATCCAAATTTGTGTGTGCACAAGTTTCTATAATGCGCCCCACACAACCGGTCATTTGTTTTGCAAGTCAATACCCCTAACCCCGCTCATTCACTGTCGATCATTGCGCAAGATATGCGCGAAGTTGACCAGGTTATCGCCCGCCGACTGGACTCGTCCGTCCCGCTGGTTGGTCAAGTCTCGCGCTATATCATTGCAGCAGGGGGCAAACGATTACGCCCATCGCTCCTGTTGTTGACATGCGGAGCGTTAGGCTACCGCGGTGAGCAGCGTTTCAATTTGGCCGCTGTCGTTGAATTCATTCATACAGCCACCCTGTTGCACGACGACGTGGTGGACGACTCAGCGCTGCGGCGCGGCAACGCCACCGCCAATGAAACCTTTGGCAATCCGGCTAGCGTGTTGGTGGGTGATTTTCTTTACTCCCGTGCGTTCCAGATGATGGTGGACGCCCAAAACATGCGCATCATGGAAGTCCTTGCCGACGCCACCAACGTGATCGCCGAAGGTGAAGTGCTGCAATTAATGAATATGCACAACGCCGCGCTTGATGAGGCCGGCTACCTGCAAGTGATCCGATCCAAAACCGCCAAATTATTCGAAGCGAGCGCACGCGTAGGGGCCATTCTTGCTGGTGGCACGCCAGAAATGGAAGAGGCTTGTGCCATTTATGGCCAGGCCCTTGGCACCGCTTTTCAGGTCATTGATGATGTACTCGACTACACCGGCGAGGCGGATGTCATGGGAAAAAACCTGGGCGACGACTTGCGCGAAGGCAAAACCACCCTCCCCCTGATTGCGGCCATGCAGCGTGGAACGCCAAGCCAGCGCAGCCTGATTAAAGAAGCGATTGAAACCGGCGGAGTCTCCATGCTGGCTCAAGTGGTTGACATCGTTAAAACCACGGGTGCCCTTGATGTCGCCAGACTGGCAGCCACACAGGAGGCACAACGCGCTGCTACGGCTGCCAGACTGCTTCCAGCAGGCCCTCACACCGACTGTTTGATACAATTATCTGATCAGTTGCTCGAACGCCAGTCCTGATAATTCAGGAGTTTGAGGGCAACAAATTCGGAATGTGGCGCAGCCTGGTAGCGCACTTCGTTCGGGACGAAGGGGTCGGAGGTTCGAATCCTCTCATTCCGACCATTTTGTTGTCAAAATACATCCTTGCAGCTAAAACTCGTTGCCTTTTGATTTAATTCGTTCAGGCAACTCGTTGTAGTCGAATGAAACCATGTTGAAGTAGTACATTTTCGAACTATGGCCGCTGTTGACACCCCTCATTCCGAATCATCTACCAATGCCCTTCCGGGTTTGGGTCGTGCCCTTGTACTCGCTGGCAAATTAGGGCAAAAGTCTGCGGAAGAAATTTACCGAAAAGCGCAAAGCAGCCGAACCAGTTTTATAGCCGAGCTAACCGGTTCCGGGGTGGTTTCGGCGGCAGATCTCGCGCACACGATGTCGACAGCTTTTGCTGCCCCATTGATCGATTTGGATGCCATCGACTCACAGCGCCTTCCCAAAGGATTGCTGGACGTAAAAATTTGCCACGACTACCGTGTCGTAGTCTTAAGCAAGCGTAACAATCGGTTAATCGTGGCCACCGCCGACCCGTCTGACAGCCAAGCCGTCGAAAAAATTAAATTTGCTACCCAGTTAAGTGTTGATTGGGTGATTGCCGAATACGACAAACTCCTGAAACTAGTTACCGTCAGCGCGACGACTGCTGCCGAGACGATGGACAACATCATTGGCAGTGAGTTCGAATTTGAAGAGTCTTACGCAGAAGCTGTTACAGATAGTTCGGTCGCAGCGGCTTCCGAAGTTGAGGACGCACCGGTCGTCAAGTTTTTGCACAAGATGCTGCTGGATGCCTTCAGCATGCGCGCTTCAGATTTGCACTTCGAACCCTACGAACACAATTACCGTGTTCGATTCCGGATTGACGGAGAGCTCAGAGAAATTGCCTCCCCGCCCATCGCCATCAAGGACAAGTTGGCTTCTCGCATCAAGGTTATTTCGAGAATGGACATCTCGGAGAAGCGCGTGCCACAAGATGGAAAGATGAAGCTGAAGATTGGCCCAGACCGGGTGATTGACTTTCGTGTCAGCACTCTTCCGACTTTGTTTGGCGAAAAAATTGTAATTCGTATCCTTGACCCGAGCAGTGCCAAGTTAGGGATTGATGCGTTGGGGTATGAACCCGAAGAAAAAGCCAGGCTTATGCAAGCGATTGGCCGACCTTATGGGATGATTTTGGTCACGGGTCCTACGGGCTCTGGCAAGACCGTGTCCCTTTACACGTGCCTGAACATACTGAATAAGCCTGGCGTCAATATTGCCACCGCTGAAGATCCTTGCGAAATCAATTTGCCAGGTGTGAACCAGGTCAGCATGAATGAAAAAGCGGGTCTGACTTTTGCTGTCGCCTTGAAATCATTCCTGCGTCAAGACCCGGACATCATCATGGTTGGCGAAATTCGCGACCTTGAAACAGCAGATATTTCCATTAAAGCAGCGCAAACGGGCCATCTCGTGCTTTCCACTTTGCACACAAACGATGCACCCACCACGCTCACCCGGATGCGAAACATGGGCATTGCACCCTTTAATATCGCCTCCAGTGTGATCCTCATCACGGCGCAGCGCCTGGCGCGCCGACTTTGCCCGAATTGCAAGTCCCCCATCGAGATACCCAAAAAAGTGCTGACAGATGCCGGCTATTCCGAGGATGAACTTAAAGAACCGTGGATCACTTATCGAGCGGTGGGTTGCTCCATGTGCAATAACGGATACAAAGGCCGCGTTGGCATTTACCAGGTCATGCCCATCAGCGAGGAAATCCAGCGCATTATTCTGCGTGATGGCAATGCGCTTGAGATCGCTGAGCAGTCAAAACGTGAAGGTGTGCGCACCTTACGGCAATCCGGCTTGCAAAAAGCAAAATTAGGCTTTACTTCTCTGGAAGAAGTACTAGCCGTGACGAACGAATAGACTAACAAACCCACACCTCAAGGGACCACATGGCAACTGAAAAGTCAAAAGGCACCAAAGAGTTTGTCTTTGAATGGGAAGGTAAGGACCGCAACGGCAAACAAGTTCGCGGTGAAACGAGAGCATCTGGAGAGAATCAGGTCAAAGCGGCGCTGCGACGTCAAGGGGTCATGGCATCCAAGATCAAAAAACGCAGGATGCGCTCTGGCAAATCGATCAAGCCGAAGGACATGGCCATCTTCACACGTCAATTGGCGACCATGATGAAGGCTGGCGTGCCCTTGCTTCAAGCTTTTGACATCGTGGGACGCGGGAACCCCAATGCCAGCGTAACCAAACTTCTTAACGACATCCGTACTGATGTTGAAACGGGGACCTCGCTCAGTGTGGCCTTTCGTAAATTTCCGCTTTACTTTGACAACCTCTATTGCAACCTGATTGAGGCGGGTGAATCGGCCGGCATTTTGGACCAACTCCTGGACCGACTTGCGGTCTACATGGAAAAAACAGAGGCGATCAAGTCCAAAATCAAATCTGCCTTGATGTACCCGATCTCGGTGCTGATCGTCGCCTTCGTCGTCACAGCGGTCATCATGATTTTTGTGGTGCCCGCTTTCAAGGAAGTATTTTCCAATTTCGGCGCGGATCTGCCCGCGCCGACACTGGCTGTGATTGCCATTAGCGAAATTTTCGTGAAATATTGGTGGCTTATTTTTGGGGGTCTGGGCGGCGGCTTTTATTTCTTCATGCAAGCGTGGCGGCGTAACGAGAAGATGCAACACGTCATGGACCGTATCATGCTCAAGATGCCGATCTTTGGCACTTTGGTCGACAAATCATGTATTGCACGCTGGACGCGCACCTTGTCTACCATGTTTGCAGCTGGCGTTCCCTTGGTGGAGGCGCTTGATTCCGTGGGGGGCGCTGCTGGCAACTCTGTCTATGAGATGGCCACCAAGAAAATTCAGCAAGAAGTTTCCACGGGTACCGCGCTGACGGTCGCCATGACCAACACCAATCTCTTTCCGTCCATGGTTTTGCAGATGTGCTCCATTGGTGAAGAGTCGGGGTCTATCGATCACATGCTCAGCAAGGCCGCTGACTTTTACGAAGCCGAGGTCGACGACATGGTGGCGGGCATTTCCAGCTTGATGGAGCCCATCATTATTGTGATTCTGGGCACCGTCATTGGCGGCATCGTGGTGGCCATGTACCTGCCCATCTTCAAACTGGGTCAGGTTGTCTGATGCAGGTTTTGCAATGGCTTGACCTGTCTGGGTTCGGAATTCTTGGGCTGCTGATTGGCAGCTTTCTCAATGTCGTTATTTACCGGCTGCCCCTCATGCTGGAGGCGCAGTGGAAAGCTGAATGCGCAGAACTGGCTGAGAAGGAGTTACCCGTCACCGAAAAATTTAACTTGAGCGTGCCGCGCTCTCGGTGCCAAAAGTGCAGCCATCAAATCAGTTGGTATGAAAATATTCCCGTCCTGAGCTATCTTTATTTGCGCGGCAAATGCTCTGCTTGCGAAACACGGATCAGCATCCGCTACCCGCTGGTAGAGATGACCACTGGCGCACTTTTTTTATATTGCGCCTGGAAATGGGGCGCCACTCCCACCGCGCTGCTCTGGTGTTTTTTTTCTGCCACGCTCCTGGCCTTGGCCCTGATCGACTGGGACACAACGCTATTGCCAGATGACATGACACTGCCTCTGCTCTGGAGTGGTCTGGTTGCGGCCCTGCTGCAATGGACCACAGTGCCACTTTCAGCCGCAGTCTGGGGTGCCATCGCGGGATATATGTCTTTGTGGCTCATCTACTGGGCCTTCAAGCTGATCACAGGAAAAGAAGGCATGGGGTTTGGTGATTTCAAACTGTTTGCAGCGTTAGGTGTCTGGTTTGGCTGGCAGGCGCTGATACCCATCATTCTGATGGCGTCGGTTATTGGCGCCATGGTGGGCATTGTCATGAAATTCTCCAGCGGACTGCGCGAGGGCGGCTATGTTCCGTTCGGGCCTTTTCTGGCAGGTGCCGGATTCACGGTCATGTTTTTTGGACCAAGTTCCATTCTTCAATTTTTCGGGTTGTAGATCGTGCTGACTTCTGTCCGGCTAGGACTGACCGGCGGGATTGGAAGTGGCAAGAGCACGGTCGCCCAACTTTTCGCGAAGATGGGGGCTGTCGTGGTGGATGCCGACGCTATTGCCCGCGAACTGACACTGCCACAGGGTCAGGCCATGCCGCTGATTGTAGCTACTTTTGGACCAGCATTCACAACCCTTTCAGGCGCTTTGGACCGAGAGAAAATGCGCGCGCTTATTCACACAGATGCAAGTGCACGCCAACGGCTTGAGTCCATTATTCACCCGATGGTGGCCCTTGAAACAGAGCGCCAAGCCCAAGTGGGCGTTCATGCAGGCTGTCCCTGCATCGTGTTTGATATTCCATTGCTGGTGGAGTCAGCGACCTGGCGGCAAAAAGTTGATCATGTGCTGGTGGTAGATTGCAAGCCAGAAGTTCAAATTAGCCGAGTGATGGCCCGAAGCCATTTGCAGCGTGATGCCATCGAGAAAATCATGTCATCCCAAGCAGGGCGCGAGCAACGACTTGGCGCAGCCGACTCGGTTATTTTTAATGCGAACCTGACGCTTGCGCAACTGAGCGCCGAGGTTCATCAAATTTCTCACCGCTTCGGGCTATCATCGAAGTAGCCTCTGACCTACCCATAAAAGCCCTAGCGTGATCCTTTACGAATACCCCTTTAACGAGCGCATCCGCACTTATTTGCGACTGGAACATTTATTCCTGCGTTTGACCGAACTCGTCTCTCGCGAGCAGGCCATTGACCATCACTTTGCGCTCACCACCATCTTTGAAGTGATGGATGTGGGTGCCCGGGCTGACCTCAAATCAGACGTCCTCAAAGACCTGGACAAACAAAAACACATCCTGGATGCTTACAGGGGCAACCCGGCCATTGCTGAAGGCATCCTTGATGAAGTCATCAACCAGCTTTCAAATTGCTTCCAGGCCTTGAGCAGTCTGCCTGGCAAAGCCGGCCAGTCGCTCACAGAAAATGACTGGCTCATGAGCATTCGCAGCCGGGTTGGAATTCCAGGGGGAACCTGCGAATTTGACCTGCCAGCCTACTACGCATGGCAGCACAAACCCGGCAATGAGCGACGGGCCGATCTGATGCGATGGATTGCCACGCTGACACCACTGGCCGAGTCGATTCATGTCTTGCTGAAACTGCTGCGAGATTCGGGCGCGCCCCAAAAGGTCATCGCCAATGGGGGCCAATTTCAGCAAAATCTACCCCAAGGCAGAACATTTCAGCTCTTGCGCCTGCTAATTGATCCGTCGCTCGGGTTGATCCCTGAAATCAGTGGCAATCGGCTTATGGTGTCAATTCGCCTGATGCGCCACGGCGAAGATGACCGACTCCATGCGGGTGGCGAGGACGCTTCTTTTGAATTGACGTTGTGCTCATGACAAGCACTGAAGCAGCCCGCGCTGGCTCACCCAAACTGGTCCCCTGCCCAACGTGTGGTGGCGACAGTCTCTATGCACCGTCCAATGACTACCGCCCTTTTTGCAGTAACAGATGCAAAAATATCGATTTGGGCGCGTGGGCCAATGAAGACTTTCGCATGGCCGCCAAAGTCTCGCCCGAAGACCTGCTGACAAACGACGAACAGTAGCCAAAATTTATACAAAATCGGGCTCTAGCCCCCGTGCATCAAGCGTGAGCAGCTATTGAATGTGTAGCACCCATAAACCTGCGTTCGCTGGCCAACCATTGCAGAACTGGCACCGTTCCGGGTAAAACGGGTTCAACGACCACCGGTAAACGCTGCCACGCAAACGATTGGGCTTCGCGCATCTGCAAGTCGCCGGTCCAGCTAAAAACCTTGCAAAAGTTCAAACGCACCAGCGCGTGCGGGTAGTCCACCAGCTCAACCTTCCAGGGCGTGACCGCCCCGATGGTGATGCCCAGCTCTTCGTGCAGCTCCCGCGCCAAGGCCGCTTCAACCGTTTCACCGGCCTCCAGTTTGCCGCCGGGAAACTCCCAATACCCTTCGTACACCTTGCCGGCGGGCCGGGAGGTCAGCAAAAAGTCGCCATTGGCCTGAATCAGCACACCGACCGCCACCTCAACCACCGCACGGTCAGCGCCCCCCTCGCGGGGGAGCGCGGCGTCTGCAACCAAGGTGGGTTTTTTCATGCGTTTGAAGTGTGTTTGCCAGCGTAGTCGCGGGCAAATTGATACGCCACGCGGCCGCTGCGCGAGCCCCGCTCCAGCGCCCACACCAAGGCTTCAGGCCTAGCGGCCTCAATGGCGGCGGGCGTCACCGCAAACGAGGACAACCATTGCGCCACGATGGTGAGGTATTCATTTTGGGTAAATGGGTAAAAGCTGACCCACAAACCAAAACGCTCAGACAGAGAGATTTTTTCCTCAATGACCTCACCGGGATGCACTTCGCCATCATCGGTGTGCGTGTACGTGAGGTTTTCCTTCATGTACTCGGGCAACAAATGGCGCCGGTTGCTGGTGGCGTAAATCAGCACATTGGGCGTGGTGGCGGCAACAGAGCCGTCCAGAATGGACTTGAGCGCCTTGTAGCCGGGCTCGCCGTCTTCAAAACTCAGGTCGTCGCAAAACACGATGAATTTCTCAGGCCGCTCGGACACCACATCCACAATGTCGGGCAAGTCCACCAGATCGGCCTTGTCAACTTCAATCAAGCGCAGGCCGCGGTCAGCGTACTCATGCAAACAGGCTTTGATCAACGAGGATTTTCCGGTGCCGCGAGCCCCCGTCAACAGCACGTTGTTGGCAGTTTTTCCATTCACAAACTGCTGGGTGTTGAGGTGAATCTTCTCTTTTTGTGTCTCAATTTCTTTCAAATCAGACAAACACATTGCCCCCACATGGCGCACCGGCTCCAGCGCGCCGTGACCAGAGCTGCGCTTGCGGTAGCGGTAGGCAATGGAGGCACTCCAGTCGGGCGCCGACAGCGGCTGCGGCAACACGGACTCAATGCGGCTGATCAGCTGCTCGGCACGGTGCAGCAAATGTTCAAACTGCTGGCTCATGAGCGGTAATCTGCGTTGATCGTGACGTACTCATGGCTCAGGTCGCAGGTCCAGACGGTATCTGCCGCATCGCCGCGCCCCAGCACCACCCGCACGGTGATCTCGCTCTGCTTCATGACGCGCTGACCCTCTTCTTCGCGGTACAAGGGGTTGCGCCCGCCTTTGATGGCCACATGGACCTCATCCAGAAACAAATCAATACCGGTCTGGTCGAGGTCAGCAATACCGGCGTAACCCACGGCCGCCAGAATGCGTCCCAGATTGGGATCACTGGCAAAAAAGGCGGTTTTAACCAACGGCGAATGAGCGATGGCATAGGCCACCTGACGGCATTCAGCCGTAGTATTACCTCCCTCAACCTTGATGGCGATGAATTTGGTAGCGCCCTCGCCATCCCGCACAATCGCTTGCGCCAGTTGGAGTGCCACCGACAACATGGCCGCCTTGAGGGCCTGACCGTCTGCGCTGTCCAGCGAATCGATTACGGCATGCTTCACTTTATGGGTGGCAATCACGACAAAAGAATCGTTGGTCGAGGTGTCGCCATCGACCGTCACCCGGTTGAAGGAGCCTTCTGCCAGTTCGGTGGCCAATTGGCGCATGAGGGCCGGGCTGACGCAGGCATCGGTGGCCATAAAGCCCAGCATGGTTGCCATATTGGGCCGAATCATGCCCGCGCCCTTGCTGATGCCGGTGATGCTCACCAAGGCGCCGCCTATCATCACCTGCGTGCCAAAAGCCTTGGCCACGGTGTCGGTGGTCATGATGCCTTCGGCGGCGCGTAACCAATGGTTGTCGCCCATATCGGCCAAGGCGCCGTCCAGCCCGGCTTCAATGCGATCGATGGGCAAGGACTCCATGATCACGCCGGTGGAAAACGGCAAAATCTGGTTCGCTTCAATACCCAGTTTGGCAGCGAGCGCCTTGCAGGTGCTGAGCGCGCGAACACGCCCATCTTCACCCGTGCCAGCGTTCGCGTTCCCTGTGTTGATCAACATGGCTCGTACACCCTTGCCGCTCGCAAGATGTTCTCGGCATATTTGTACCGGTGCTGCGCAAAAACGGTTTTGCGTGAACACGCCTGATACGCAGGCGCCCTCATCAATCAATACCACCGTCAAGTCTTTGCGATTGGCTTTGCGAACACCGGCTTCAGTGACGCCAATGCGCACACCGGGCACGGGATAAAGTGTTGCAGGGTTGGGGGCAAGTAAATTGACAGACATTTTTTTCCTTCAGAAATGACACGATTATCAAAAAATTAGTCCCTCAAAAAACAAACGGGCCTAAGGCCCGACTGTTCAGAGAATGATGACCTTAAACCAACTTACCGTGGCATTGTTTATATTTTTTTCCACTGCCACAGGGACACTGTTCATTGCGACCCACACGTGGGACTTCGTCGCTAAGGTTAAATGTCTTTTTACTGAACATTGTTTCATCAACCGTCGTTTCGACATCACCAGTGACTGTTGGCGCACTGTAGGTCACATTGGAAATGCTTTCTCCGCGGCTCTCCATGTCTTCAGCGGCTTGTTCCAACTGCTCACTGGACTGAACTTTGACGGTCATCAGCACTTTGGTAACGTCATTTTTAACCGCATCAAGCAACTGACCAAACAGCTCAAATGCTTCACGCTTGTATTCCTGCTTTGGCTGCTTCTGGGCATAACCACGTAAATGAATACCTTGGCGCAGGTAATCAAGAGAACTCAGGTGTTCGCGCCAATGGGTGTCAATACTTTGAAGCAAGACCATGCGCTCGAACTGGGTGAAGTTTTCGCCACCAACTTGCTCTACTTTGGCATTAAAAATACTGTTTGCTTCAGTGCGAACGCTCTCCAGCAGGTCCTCATCGGTAATCGCACTGGCGGCAGTCACCTGCGCCTGAAGTGGCAAGTTCACTTGCCACTCCTCAGACAACACTTTTTCAAGTGCTGCTATCGCCCACTGCTCCTCAACCGATTCGACCGGCACGTATTGGCGCACTAAATCGTTGAAGCAACCTTCACGCAAAGACTCAATTTGCGCTGACAGATCTGTTGCATCCAAAATTTCGTTGCGCTGCTGGTAAATGACCTTGCGCTGGTCATTTGAGACATCGTCATATTCAAGCAGTTGCTTACGCATGTCGAAATTACGCGCTTCTACCTTGCGCTGCGCACTCTCAATACTGCGCGTCACGATGCCGGCTTCGATGGCCTCGCCATCCGGCATTTTGAGCCGGTCCATGATCGCCTTGACACGGTCGCCGGCAAAAATTCGCATCAGCGAATCGTCCAGACTCAGGTAAAAACGCGACGAACCCGGGTCGCCCTGACGGCCCGAGCGGCCCCGCAACTGGTTGTCAATCCGGCGCGACTCATGCCGTTCGGTGGCAATGATGCGCAGGCCACCTAGGGCCTTGACCTGTTCATGGTCTTGTGACCATTGAGCACGGATTGCATCCACTTTTTGTTGCTTTTGACCCGCGTCTAGCGACTCATCCAACTCAACGGCTTCCAGAGCCAGACTCATGTTGCCGCCCAGCACAATGTCGGTCCCGCGACCGGCCATGTTGGTGGCAATAGTGATCATCTTGGCGCGTCCGGCCTGGGCCACGATATCGGCTTCGCGGGCATGCTGTTTGGCATTGAGCACCTGGTGTGGCAACTTTTCTTTCTCAAGCAGTTGCGCAATGATTTCCGAATTTTCGATGGAGGTCGTGCCGACCAGAACCGGTTGACCGCGCTCGTAGCACTCACGAATATCCTTGATGGCCGCTTCGTACTTCTCACGCGTCGTTTTGTACACACGATCTAGCTGGTCTTCGCGCCGACTTGGGCGATTGGGCGGCATCACCACCGTTTCGAGTCCGTAGATTTCCTGGAATTCGTAGGCTTCGGTATCTGCCGTGCCCGTCATGCCTGCCAGCTTGCCGTAAAGTCGGAAGTAATTCTGGAACGTAATGGACGCCATCGTCTGGTTTTCAGGCTGAATCTGAACGCCCTCTTTGGCTTCAACTGCCTGATGCAAACCTTCGCTCCAACGGCGACCCGACATCAAACGTCCTGTAAATTCATCAACAATAACGATCTCGCCCTCTTGCACCACGTAATGCTGGTCACGGTGGTAAAGATGGTTGGCACGCAAAGCGGCGTACAAGTGGTGCATCAGCGTGATGTTGGCCGGGTCGTACAGCGTGGCACCTTCAGGAATTAGATTCAAATCAGACAGAACACGTTCGGCACTTTCATGGCCCTGTTCCGTCAGAAATACTTGGTGACTTTTTTCGTCGAGCGTAAAGTCGCCAACCTTGGTGATGCCCTCGCCGGTACGCGGGTCTTCTTCACCTTCTTGGCGCGTGAGCAAAGGCACTACTTTATTGATGGCCAGATAAAGGTCGGTGTGGTCTTCTGCCTGACCGCTGATGATGAGCGGCGTGCGAGCTTCGTCAATCAGAATCGAGTCAACCTCATCAACAATGGCGTAATTCAGGCCACGCTGAACACGGTCAGCAGCCTCATAGACCATGTTGTCACGCAAGTAATCAAAACCAAATTCGTTGTTGGTGCCGTAGGTAATGTCCGCTTGGTAAGCTGCCTGCTTTTCTTCACGCTGCATGTTAGGCAAGTTGATACCAACCGTCAGACCCAGGAAGTTGTAGAGTTTGCCCATCCACTGCGCATCACGGTTTGCCAAGTAGTCATTCACAGTGACCACATGAACACCCTTACCCGTCAATGCATTCAGGTACACCGGCAAAGTCGCAGTGAGCGTTTTACCTTCACCCGTGCCCATTTCGGAAATTTTGCCGTTGTGCAGCGACATACCGCCCAGCATCTGCACATCGAAATGACGCATTTTCATAATGCGTTTGGAGCCCTCGCGCACCACCGCAAAGGCCTCCGGCAGTAAGGTGTCAACCGTTTCGCCCGCTGCGACGCGGTCTTTGAACTCCTGCGTTTTTCCGCGTAAAGCTTCATCAGTCAACTTTTCAAGCTCGACCTCCATCGCATTGATCCGTACCACCGTGGAGCGATATTGCTTGATCAGGCGGTCATTCCGACTGCCGAAAATTTTAGTAAGAATATTTGTAGCCATGAACGCAAGACTTACCCAGCAGCCCACATGGGCCAACAAAGCAGCTCTACCTTTTTCTAATCTGTTTGAAATGGAGACGCCATCACAAAAAACAACCGTTTGTACGGAATTTGCCTTTCTGTGATCGCTTACGTTCTGATTTTACCTTTGAGAAGGTGCCCACCTTGAAGTGGTATCAGCAACAGCAGATTGAAGCGATGGATTGACACCAGAAACCTTGGTCAATTGGCCAAGAGGAAGGTGTTTACCTGCTGCGAGAAACTTCTGAGGATCCTGCGGAATTCCTTGCACCAAAACTTCAAAATGCAAATGAGCGCCAGTCGAGCGACCTGTGCTGCCTACCTCTGCTATTTTCTGGCCTCGCTTGATCATGTCACCCTTTTTTACGAGTGTTTTTGAAGAATGCGCATAACGTGTCACCAAATCATTGCCGTGGTCAATTTCAATCATATTGCCATAGGCAGGATGAAGCTCCTGTGTCACAACGACACCCGCTGCCGCAGCCAATATGCTTGCGCCCGTTTCAGCCTGAAAATCCAGACCTGTATGAAGGGCAGAACTACCTGTGAAAGGATCGATCCTCCAGCCAAATGATGAGCCTAAATTCCCCACAGCAACCGGTAGCTGAGAAGGAATCATCATGGAGAGAATTTTCTTGTCAAATAGTCGCGACTCCAAAACAGTTAATAGATCTGATCTTTGGTCCGTCAGTTGATCAAGTTCTGCCAATGTCACTCGGAGTTCTTCCATGCTTAGAGACCTCCCAGAAATGAATACCCCACCTTGCCCCGGCACCTTCTTGATGATTGCAGGATTGATGCCGGCCAATCCAGAAACACGCTCACCTAAAGACTCAAGTTGTGTCAACTTGGCTTGCATTTCACCTGTTTTACGGGCTAGGACGTCAAGGTTTTCTCGTAAAAAACGGTCACGCTGTTCAAACTCATCTTTGACGACGAACTTCACCAGCGACCCTACGATCGGCCAGCCTTCTCTGGCACCTTTCAAGAATACCCAGTGGTAAAGCATCGCCGCTATCAACATTAATACAAATGAAACCAATACCGTCGACAGAATCAGTTTTGTTCCACTGAGATGAATGGCACGATTCTTGGCAAGCCATGCATCCGTGATAATCAATTGCATTCAAAAAGTCCTACAACATACAAAATGAACCGACGCCACTATCCTGTTTCGCTTTTGCAGGCTAGTCAAAACTCGCCTACTCTTGCACGGCTGATTGAACTCAATGCAGATTCAGTGTCTATGCTCAAAGCAATTGAATTGCTCATTCCTAGTGCATTACGAACAACATTAAAAGCGGGCCCGATTGAAGAGGCAGGTTGGTGTCTGATCGTCAATAACAATGCAGCCGCTGCAAAAATTCGCCAACTATCTCCTGCGCTTGAAGCTCATTTGCGTACCAAGGGTTGGTGTGTAAAGTCAATCAGAATAAAAGTTCAAATTCCTCAAAAACATTGAACATAAACACTGTGAGAACCAGATCAGTGTAGGTTTAGTTTTTAAGTTTGGGCATAAGCCAAATCAATGATTTCTTGTTAAAGCACCTTAAACACACCAGGTCGATGCTAGTTAGCTACTTTTTTATTAACAATTTGCGTGCAAATAAAAACCCGCTCATCAACTAAGAAGGCGGGTTTAAAAT
>SESB01001694.1_pt1 | contig 13937 bp, 12 predicted proteins | sample 3171441 | NCBI WGS metagenome assembly SESB01 (sample SAMN06051867, study PRJNA518727) | freshwater metagenome | biome: subpolar coniferous forest; feature: holomictic lake; material: water; isolation source: holomictic Lake 227, 6 m depth | place: Canada: near Kenora, Ontario | collected...
CTTATTCATTTCTCTTTGTCGAGTTCGGCGGTTATTTTCATGGCTTGTATTAATAGTCTCTAGATATTAGAAATGTTAGGGGCATAATAAATTGGAAAAAGGTTGGGTGTTTTTCCAACGATAAGTATGAAAATCACGTTTATCCGTACTTAAGATCCTGCCATGACCTAAATATTCAGCTAATAAAACTAAAGACGCATCGGCAAAATCCATGGGTAAATCAGCATATTGTTGCATCAGAAACAATACGCGCTGCTTGTCCACTTTGGGAATTTCAAAAACATCAAAAGCACCCAACTGATACATTTTTACAAAGTTAATTTGTGCTTTGATACCTTGTCGCTGTAATGAGATATGACACACTTCAGTTATCACAGGATAAGTGCTAATCAATTTTTCGGAGCTTGTTTTGACAAACTCATTCGCCTGATAATGGTGTTTATCCTTTTTATCTGCCAAGGCAATCCAAAAACCTGTGTCGGCAATAATCACAGTTTATGACTCCAATCCAGACTGGCTTTATAATTTTCTGAAAGATTTTCGTCCATTTCCACACAGCCAATAAAACCTGAATCCAGCATGAGCTGATAAGCAGTAGATCCTTCTGTTTTGGCAGAGTTGTCGGTAAATACTTTATCAATGGCAAAGGCTATTAACTCAGAAGTGTTTTTTTTAAGCGTCTTTTCCAGGACATGCAGTTTTTCAACATGCTGACTATCGAGTTCGGCGGTTATTTGCATGGTTTGTCTCATATTAATGGGCTTGTAAATTAATAAGGGTCACTAAAAAAACGTTCTGAGTTTAACATTTTTCAAATTTAATAATACACCTCATCAAGAATACGTAGTATAGGTTGGCTTTTAAGCAATAGCCGTAAATCAACATGACCGTAGATATAACCGAGTGTTTAACAACATGCTAGGTTGCCCAAATACGTGGCTCACAGGCATGACGCTTTAATACATCTGGCCGCAATAAAACCCAAACTTGCTGAAAAAACTCACGGAGCCGATCTGCACGATTATCAAGCGCCCTACAAATCAACAAATCATCAATTAAGGTCACGCCCCGTCCCGGTAGATCACCGATAAGTTCTTGTGCTTTTTGTAACTGCACCGATGACGCTGGATACACAAATAATGTCCCCGACGCAGAATGTCCATTCAAACCCCAACGAGCGGCAAAAGCGCGTGCATCCAGTTTGATACGCTCCTGATAAAAAAGCGTATCAGCACGATATATTTGCCAACTTAAAGTCACCTCACCGGTGGTAAAGCCCTCATTAGCCGCTGGTCTACCTAGAGCCAAGACTTCCCAACCGATAAAGCTTGCCTTTTCATCCAGTTCAATAAGTAACTCAGACACAACCTGAGCGCCTTCGTAGATAATGGTTTCTTGCGGCAACCATTCCAAAGTCGCACCAGCAGCGACTTTAATACTCACTTTTTGCTTCGCCAGCGCCCCTTGGCTCCGATAAAACTTACCGGCTGCGGGCGTCGTAATTAATGCAGAACTATCAGCAGTCGCATTGATATTAATAGTCAAACTGTCACCTGCAACCACGCCACCCGGTGGATGTAACAAATACAGATGACAAACATCACCTTCTGGATAAAAGGGCCGTTGAATAGTGAGCGGGCCACTATGACGACGCTTGGAAATGACTGTTTTCTGCTGACTTAGCGCAAACTCAAGATCTAATCTGGCTTGCCAACCTTCCGACACCGCCATCCCGGTCATCGACACCTTATGCCCATCAATATCTTCTTTTAATCACACGGGGTAATAACGACAGTAATAATTTACCGCCCATAAATACACAAAGCCCCAAGCCTATTATGGTTGCCAGATGATCGAAACTCATTAAATGTAAAAGCAAGTTCTTGACCTTACTATGATCTGCATTTACACCGGTATGAGCAAAAACAGGTGACGAAACCAGTGTCATTAGAGCACTTAATACAAGCAGGTATTTCATTTTCATAACAATTCCTCTTTATTTGCAAAATTCCACTTAAAGACCTTAGGTGGTGATAGTAAAATTTACCACAACTTGATGACACGCGCAGCGCTCTCTGCATTTAAACCGTCAAATAACGTTTAACCATATCCTCAGCAAGCTGATCCATTTCACCAATCGCGACATTACGCCCCCTATCCATGATGCAAAACCGATCAGCTACTTTACGGGCGAAAGGCAACTTTTGTTCAACTAATAACACAGTGACACCTAGCTCGTGATTAATCTTTGATATCGCTTCATGCACTTCACCTAAATCATTCGGGTTAGGTTTAGGCATTTGAATCGGTTTGCCCAAAGAACGATTAAGCCGGATAATCACATCACCAATTTCGCTGACTATATTGGGTTGTATGCCTTCAGTAGGCTCATCCAGAATTAGTAGCCGGGGATTTAATACCAAAGCGCGTCCAATGGCGAGCTGTTGTTGCTGCCCCCCGGATAAATCGCCTCCCCGCCGGTTTAACATCTGTTTTAAGACGGGGAAAATCTCATAGATATGATCGGGGATCTTTTTGATACCGTGCCGACGAGCGGCCCTAAGCCCTGTCTTAAGATTCTCTTCTACTGTCAATAACGGAAATATCTCCCGACCCTGGGGCACATAACCTATACCGAGCTCAGCACGCTTTTCTGCTTTTGCACCTATCAAAGTTTCACCATCAAGCTCGAGTTTTCCTTCTCTAACGGGCACTAGTCCCATAATAGCTTTTAATAAGGTGGTCTTACCAACACCATTTCGCCCCATCAAACACACACAAGCGCCTTTCGGGACATCAAGCTGCAAATCCCACAAGGTATGGCTTTCACCGTAATACTGCTGTAACCCATTAATTTTAAGCATTATCCCCCCAAATACACTTGAATGACGCGTGGATCGTTTTGGACTTCATCCATTGTACCTTCCGTTAATACCGAACCTTCGTGCAGAACAGTAACCTTACTGGCAATGGATCGCACAAACTCCATATCATGCTCAACAACAACGATAGAGCGCTGTCCCTGTAGCGATAACAACAACTCTGCGGTCCGCTCAATCTCTTGATGTGTCATCCCCGCAATGGGTTCATCCACGAGCATTACTTTGGGCTCCTGCATTAATAACATCCCAATTTCCAGCCATTGTTTTTGTCCATGCGAAAGGATACCGGCACGCTGGTGATTGCAGGCAGTTAAACCAATCGTTTCAATAATCTGATCGATACGGTCACGTTGTTCTCCATTGAGTCGATAAAAAAGGGTTTGCCAGGTGCGTTTATCCGCCTTTAGTGCTAACTCCAGGTTTTCAAATACTGTTAAAGCATCAAATACACTCGGCTTTTGAAATTTTCGGCAAATACCTGCCTGCGCAATAGCGGGTTCATCCATTTGCAATAAATCGATGGTTTGTCCGAAGAATACCGTCCCGGTATCTGGGCGAGTCTTTCCGGTAATCACATCCATCAATGTGGTCTTTCCGGCACCATTAGGCCCGATCATACAGCGCAATTCACCGGCATCAATATAGAGTGACATATGATTGAGCGCTTTAAAACCATCAAAACTGACGCTCACATCTTCTAAATATAATATGGGACCATGACGAGTATCCAGTTCACCTTCGACAACCAGATTGCCAGAACTTACTTTTGGTACCTCGCCAAACAGGTTTTCAGCAAATATATTCATGAATGACTCTCCTGTAAACGGCGACGCATTAAACCTACCAGGCCATCAGGTAAAAATACAGTAACCAATACAAAAACAGCACCTAAGGTAAACAGCCAAATTTCTGGCATTAAGCCGGTCAATACTGTTTTGCTATAATTAACCAGCACGGCTCCTATGATTGCTCCATATAAAGTTCCGCGCCCACCAATAGCGACCCAAATAACAATCTCAAGTGAATTAAGTGGTAAAAACTCACTGGGATTAATAATACCCACTTGAGGCACATACAATGCCCCTGCTATTCCGGCTATCATCGCTGAGAATACAAAGATCCACAGCTTAAACATCTCAACACGATACCCTAAAAACCGTACCCGTGATTCTTGATCACGAATAGCTGTCACTACTCTGCCCAATTTAGTATTAACCAACCAACGACACAGTATAAAAACTGCAATCAGGGTGACACCGGATATCATCAACAATAAGGCTCGTAATGCCTCTGACTGAATATTAAAGCCCAATAATTCTTTAAAATCAGTCAAGCCATTATTACCGCCAAAGCCCATTTCATTTCGGAAAAATGCCAGTAACAAAGCATAGGTCAATGCTTGAGTAATGATAGAAAGATAAACCCCAGTGACTCTTGAGCGAAAGGCCAACCAGCCAAATACAAAGGCTAACACGCCGGGCACCAACACCACCATCAACAGGGCAAACCAGAAATTATCAAAGCCTAACCAATACCACGGCAGTTCTTTCCAATTTAGAAACACCATAAAATCGGGCAATAAGGGATCACCATAAACGCCCCGCGTACCAATCTGGCGCATTAAATACATGCCCATGGCGTAACCACCCAACGCAAAGAATGCACCTTGACCGAGCGCCAAAATACCGCAATAGCCCCAGACTAAATCTAACGACAAGCCCAACAAAGCAAATGTTAAATACTTACCTAATACCGAGACGGTATAGGCAGAAAAATGCAGAGGAGAGTCAGCGGGAGAAACTAAATTACAAATCGGTATAATAAAACTCACCATAGCGAGTACGATCAATACCGTCGTACCGATTTTATCAGCACCTAATCCTATTAATTTCATATCAATTCCACTTTCAAGTTATAAAATTTCTATCGTTATTCATCACAACTACGAATCCGCCGCCCTACCCTTTTGTGGAAACAATCCTCTAGGACGTTTCTGGATAAATAAAATAATAAAGATAAGGACTAATATTTTCGCTAACACAGCACCCGCAAAAGGCTCCAGGAATTTATTAGCAATGCCCAACACAAACCCAGCAACTAAGGTTCCCCATAAATTCCCCACGCCGCCAAACACCACGACCATAAAGGAATCGACAATATAAGCCTGTCCCAGATTGGGACCCACATTGGTAATCTGACTTAAGGCCACCCCTGCCACACCGGCAATGCCAGATCCCAAGCCAAAGGTCATGGCATCTACTCTGGAGGTTGGGATACCCATGGCTTTAGCCATATTACGGTTTTGAGCAACGGCTCTTACTTCAAGACCTAAACTGGTGCGCTTAAGAATCTGCAACAGCAACACAAATACTATTAAACAAAAGACCAGAATATAAAAGCGATTCCAGGTCAGTGACAAGAAATCATTAACCTGCCAGGAGCCACTCATCCATTCTGGCGTTGCTACACTGCGGTTTAAGGGTGAAAAGATAGACCGTACACTTTGCTGAAGTATTAAGCTGACACCAAAAGTAGCCAGTAACGTTTCTAAGGGTCTGCCATACAGAAAGCGAATTATTCCTCTTTCAATAGCAATGCCCACCAAAGCAGAAATAACAAAGGCAGCGGGAATGGATAACAGCACTGAAAAGGCTAAATTATTAGGCATTAATTGCTGCATAACGTAAGTGGTATATGCACCTAGCATCATTAATTCGCCATGTGCCATGTTTATAACACCCATTACCCCAAAGGTGATTGCCAACCCAATAGCGGCCAATACTAGAACGGCACCTAAACTAAGTCCAAAAAACACCGTTTCTATTGAACTGTAAAGTTGTAATCGGCTATTGATATTAATTAACGCCGCTTTTGCTGTATTCCTGATATCAATATCTGACTCTACAAAATTTCCTGCCTCATCTTTTTCGACCATAGCATTCAGTCGGTTAACGACATCCAGACTATTCACTTCCTTTAAGGCATCGATTGCATTGATGCGGAGTGATTTATCACCACTGTTCATATCTTTTAACAAAAATACAACTTTTATGGCTTGCTTAACTGTCTCATCCTTCTCAACGCCTTCACGCGCTTTTAAGATAGCTAAGGCACTTTCATCATCTTCATTTGCCATCGCTTTAACAGCGGCTAAACGAATAGCGGGGTCATCTGAGCTTAATTGTAATTGCCCAATGATTTTTCTTAATGAAACTCTAAGTTTGTTGGTTAAGTTGATCTTGCCAACATCTGTGCGCTCAACAGCTCCCTTTGCAGTCCCTGTAATGGCATCACGAATATCATAACCTTGGTTATTATCAGCACCGATCACTAGAGAGTCGTCTGATTTAAGTATAAAGAGTTGACCATCCAGCAGTGCCTGCAAAATCGTCAAACTGGAACTGCCGTTATCGGCTAGTTGAATAATGGCTTGCTCACGTTCAGCCATGGAACCTTGCTTTAAATTAGTTAACGCATTAAGCAAGAGTTGTTGCTTTGATACATCCTGATCGCCATGAATGGCTAGCGAAAACACCAGCATTAAACAGGCAGCCAGTCGACAGTATCCATTAATTGATTTCGCCTTCATGTTATCTCCAAAACAGCGAGTTAGCCTTAAATTAATATCGACTAACTCGCCTGGTTTAAGTATTTTAAGTACTTGGTAAGAATGATTCAGAACACCCTATTAAAAGTTTTGTCCTGAACATTTTTTAGTTTTGGTATTGTAGTTACCGCAATTAATAGGCGCTGTCCAATCAGCAATGATGGGTTTACTTTCTGGTAAGAAATCAGACCAGGCATCACCATCCACCAAGGTATTGGTTTGCCAAACTGTCAATAACTGACCATCGTCTTGAATTTCACCAATTAACACCGGTTTACTGATGTGATGGTTAGGCAACATTTTAGAAGTACCGCCCGTCAGGTTGGGATATTCAACACCGATAATCGCTTTTTGAACCGCAGTTGGATCAGTTGTACCGGCTTTCTCAACTGCTTTAACCCACATATTGAAACCAATGTAATGCGCTTCCATTGGATCATTCGTTACGCGCTTTGGGTTTTTAGTGTACTCATGCCATTTTTCAATGAAGGCCGCATTTTTAGTGCTATCAACACTCATGAAATAGTTCCAGGCCGCTAAATGACCGACTAACGGCTTAGTGTCCATGCCCGATAACTCTTCTTCTCCCACTGAAAAGGCAATAACGGGAATTTTTTCAGCAGAAATCCCTTGGTTACCTAATTCTTTATAGAAAGGAATGTTAGCATCACCATTGATAGTAGAAACTACTGCGGTCTTTTTACCGGTAGAACCAAACTTTTTAATGTCTGCTACGATACTTTGCCAATCAGAGTGTCCAAAGGGTGTGTAGTTGATCAGGATGTCTTTTTTAGCAACGCCTTTAGATTTTAAATACGCTTCTAAAATCTTGTTGGTAGTTCTTGGATACACATAGTCAGTACCCGCTAACACCCAACGTTTTACTTTTAGATCATTCATCAAATAATCAACTGCTGGAATCGCTTGTTGATTCGGCGCTGCACCGGTATAGAATACGTTTTTAGACGACTCTTCACCTTCATATTGCACGGGGTAAAATAGCAAACCGTTTAACTCTTCAATAACGGGTAATACCGATTTACGAGACACAGAAGTCCAGCACCCGAAGATAGCGGCTACTTTGTCTTTTGTTATTAATTCACGGGCTTTTTCAGCAAACAATGGCCAGTTAGAAGCCGGATCGACGACCACCGCTTCCAGTTTTTTACCTAACAACCCCCCTTTTTTGTTTTGTTCATCAATTAACATCAACATGGTGTCTTTCAATGTCGTTTCACTGATGGCCATGGTGCCAGATAGAGAGTGCAATACACCGACCTTAATAGTATCTTCGGCTCTTACAGTACCCGAAGCGACTGTTAATAATGCCATCGCACCGACAATACTTAATTTACGTAATTTTTCAGAAATTCTGTTCATGGAAGTTATCCTAAAGTATCAAAGAAGTTAGATTTGCCATTGAAAGCCCAGTAGAAGAGAGCTGACCTTATCGCCTGTTGCAGTAGAAGTATAATTAAGCCCTTTAGTATTCAGATCACCATAAAGATAGTTTAAAGAGATCACTGCGTTATGACCGTCAATTACATAATTAATACCGGTTTGGTATGAATTACGGTTAGAACTGCCGATTGGATTAACATTAACATAACGTAAATAAGGCTGAATTAAACCAATACCAATTTTTTGAGGGAACATGTACATACCACTCACATCATAGGCTTGACCCGCAAACATATTGAAGTTAGCAACGCCAGGAGGCGTGCTATTTTGAATAGCATGGTAGTTTCCGCCACTAATGCCATAGTTTTTATAATCCCCTTCTACAGTCAGTACTGCTTTATTAGGTAAGATTTTTTCCATTAACACATCAACGCCAGTACCACGAAAGTTGCCTGGAGTCACTTTTGAACCTGCACCTTGGCTTTGATACTGATTGTTAACAGATACCGTTAAAATATCACCGCCTTTACCGTAATAGGTGCCCGAGGTGTAATAACCTGGATTTTTTTCAACTTCCCAGAAGTTATAGGACAATTTTTGAGAGAACGTTGGGTTGTCACTCGAATTCGCACCACCTCTCAAACCACGGAAGAAACCAAACGCATATTGAAAACGATCACTAAATGCCGCCCCCCATACCGTCGCACCATCATCACGACCATAAGAACCCGCTGAAGTACCATCATTTTGAATAGTCAAATTATAATCGGCTGGCTCAAACGGTGTACCCGCACCGAAGGTTTGGTAGATACCGCTATAAAACGGCCCGTTCATTTCCCGGCGTTCGCCAGGTACTAACATACGACCGACCCAAAGATTGGCATAAGCGTTATACTCAATTTTACCGATAGCATCCAAAATTCTGACTTCTCCACCGCTGCCACACGTTTGACAGTCAGTGTTAAATTCTAGTTTTAAATACTTGTGAATTTGCCCCGCGAAATACAAACGAGCGTTATCCAAGGCAAAATTGTTGCTCCATTGATTGCCTGTTGCGCCCGCCGCAGATTCAGTCGCCTGAAAACTACTCCGTAAACCTAAGCCCACGCTAACCCATTTAGTATCATCAATTTTAAAAGTGGCTCCTGCATATGAATTGGTCGAATGACCTGCAACCAGGGCAGTTACTACTGCAGTGCAAAGTAGGGACTTATTTAATCCACCTACTGCATGTTTAATATAACTTTTCATTTATAATCCCCTTTTGTTCATCAGCTAGAATGTAAATGCAAGCGCCAAATGGCGATGCGGCCAACACTGGCAGTTGAGATTATTCAGATTTCAATCAATCGGCACAATCCGTCAGATAACTATCAGTTATTTGACGTATATCCCTCATTGAAGGGTTATCGTAGAGTATGAATATATTAATTGGGGGATGTTATGGCTTTGAAAGATCTAACAAAATTATCTAATACAATCTGCCTGCTGCTCTTTACCAGCATGGGATCTTCAAATGTACTGGCAACAAATCTCAGTGCTTATGATAAATCCTCAATAACGGCTATCGAATTCAAACTTGATAATGAAAACGGGCAGCAATTGGGTTCAGCTCAAGCACAAAAGCAAATCGCTGAACGGGTTATAAAAAATCTGGCTGAATGGCACTTTCCTGTTAAGCAGTCTGATAACCATTATTCACATACATTAACCGCAAAATTAGATCCCATAACTCACCAAAGCACGCCCGTTGGCTTCTCTTTTAGCCAAGGCAATGCTGACCCACGCTCACCTGAATTTCAGAAAGCCGATGTTTTACCGATCAGTTGTTCATTAAAAAAAATAGGTACTAATGAAGCACCCATTGAACATGAAATGACTTTTAGCACACAAGGATTAATTTCGAATACCAATCAAACACAAGTCATTGACAAATTGGTCGATCAAATCACCACCACCTGTTTTAATCTACTGGATGATTTAAAAATCCCTGTGGTGACTACCACCAACCCGATTGAGACAATTAATTTCAAGCCATCCTGGATGCCAAGTGTACAAATAGTGGTTAAACCAGTCCCTAAGTTATCACCTGAACCGATTAGTGTTGAAAAGGCTGGAACTACTAACACCTCAAGTAATACAGCCAATGAAGCTGAGCCGGAGGCAGATAAAGAAATGATTATTAACAATCAAGGTTCTCCGCTGACCCTGCACATGGGACATGAACGCCGATAATCCTGCACTATTAGTTTTATCCAAGTAGAGAAAATTGGGTATAGTCAACGGTTTCCGTACACTGACTCTCAAAAGCCTGTGAAACCTGATATTCATCAACATATCACGAACGTCCGTCGTGAATATAATTCCTTTGTTGCCAATGAAACAATGGAAGATTATGCCTTACGTTATGCGCCTCGTAGCTTCAGGAAATGGTCTGAGTTTGAAGTCGCCAATGCAGCTTTAGGCTCAACCGCCTTTCTGGTACTGGAAGCAATTGGTGGTTTTTTATCGATTAACTATGGGTTTGCCAATGCGGTATGGGCGATCATCATTGTATCGATGATTATCTTTATCACCAGTTTACCCATCAGTTATTACGCTGCCCGCTATCATATTGACATTGATTTATTAACCAGAAGCTCAGGCTTTGGTTATATCGGCTCTACCGTCACCTCATTAATTTATGCTTCGTTTACCTTTACTTTATTTGCACTCGAAGCATCGATCATGTCACTGGCAATCGAACTGTATTTTCATATTCCATTGCCTATTGCGCATGTGATCAGTGCTATTTTGGTCATTCCGTTGGTGACTTTTGGTATTACCACGATTAGCCGTTTGCAATTATGGACTCAACCCATTTGGTTACTGTTGCTCGTCTCTCCATATGTTGCGGTCGCCATTCACGAACCTGACGCACTGACTATCTTAAAAAACCATTTTTGGTTGGCAAGTACAGCGCAAGGCTTCGACTGGATGCTTTTTGGTGCTGCAGCTACAGTCGCTTTCTCAATGATGGCACAAATTGGCGAACAAGTCGATTTTCTACGTTTTATGCCCGATAAAACACCAGCCAATAATATACGCTGGTGGTGTGCAATGATCGCAGGTGGACCAGGCTGGGTTATCTTTGGAGCCGTCAGACAAATACTGGGGGCTTTACTGGCCGATTTAGCAATCCGGCATGGCATTAGTTCTGAGCATGCTCATGAACCTACCCAAATGTATTTAGTCGCTTATAAAGAACTTTTTGACAATCCTAGGTTAGCACTGACTGCAACAACTCTCTTTGTCATTCTTAGTCAGATTAAAATCAATGTGACCAATGCTTACGCAGGCTCTCTGGCTTGGTCAAACTTTTTTTCCAGAATCACCCACAGTCATCCTGGGCGCGTCATCTGGCTACTCTTTAATGTCTTAATAGCCCTGTTATTAATGGAGTTTGGCGTTTTTGGAGCCTTAGAGAAAATACTGGGATTATTCTCCCATATGTCTATTGCATGGATATGTACCATTGCAGCCGAGCTTATGATTAATAAGCCATTAGGATTAACTCCAAAAATAGTTGAATTTAAACGGGCCTATTTACCGGACCTTAATCCTGTTGGGATTATTTCTACACTATCAGCCTCGTTATTTTCGATAATGGCTTATACCGGCCTATTCGGGAATTTACCAAAAGCTTTTTCAGGTTTTATTGCCTTAGGACTTGCTTTTATACTCACCCCTACCATTGCCTGGTTAGCAGGTAACAAGCATTATTTAGCTCGCGACCGCGACGAAAATAACCCCAAGACTCAAAAGAAATGTTCAATCTGTGAGAATGAGTTTGAACATGAAGATATGGCGTATTGTCCTGCATACGCTTGCGCTATTTGCTCACTTTGCTGCACTTTGGACGCACGCTGTTTAGATATTTGTAAAAAAGGTTTTCGTTTCGATGATTATCTAAAAGCACTGGCTAAACGTTTATTACCCTCCAGAATAAACATGACGGCTAAATTACGTTTACTCCGTTTTGCTCTGATGTTTTTATTCTTGTCGATCTTGACGGGCATTTTTATCAGTATCATTTATTATCAGGATTTATTAAGTGTTCAGAATAACCTTGATGCCTTTCAGCTCTTATTAACAAACTTCTTTAAAATCTATGCCTCTCTTTTAGTCTTTATCGGTTTATGTACCTGGTGGCTTATCTTGAATGCAGAAAGTCGACAAGTAGCCCAAAAAGAGACCGCTAAACAAACCCAGTTATTACTTCTTGAAATAGAAGAGCATAAGAAAACGGACACTAAATTACAAGAAACCATGAGGATTGCTAACTCAGCTAATCAAGCAAAAAGCCGCTTCCTCAGCAATATGAGCCATGAAATTCGTTCGCCCTTAAACAGTATTGTTGGATACTCCTATATTCTACATAAAGACCCCACTATTCCTGAACATCGAAGACAGGCAGTGGATACTCTTAAACGTAGCGGTGAACATTTATCAGCGTTGATAGAAGATATTCTCGATATTGCCCGCATCGAAGCCCGCAAATTTGAACTCAACTATGACCCGTTTGACTTCCATGCCTTGCTTGAGCACTTGGTACATGTATACAAATCTCAAGCTGAAGATAAAGGCTTATTTTTTCGTTGCCAGATTATTAATACCTTACCCAAGCGAATAAAAGCCGATGAAAAGCGGGTTGGACAAATTTTAATTAATATATTAAGTAATGCTATCAAGTTTACCCAAACAGGTGGCATTATCTTTAGCGTAAGCTATAGTGCAGGCGTTGCTAAATTTGAGATAACCGATACCGGCGATGGGATTCATGAACAACAATTACAAGATATTTTTCAGCCCTTCACTCGCTTAAATACGGTCACCGGCAATGCTGTTTCAGGCAGTGGTCTGGGTCTAACCATCAGTAAAATATTAACTGAAATTATGGGGGGAGAACTGGTTGTCAAAAGTAAAGTAGGGGTTGGCTCGACTTTTACAGTCCGTTTATTTTTAGCTAATTTGGGTACAGAGAGTGAGCAATACAAAATTGAAGATATCACCGGTTATCAAGGACGACGCCAAAAGATTCTAGTCGTTGATGATCAGTCTGATCATCGGGACTTAATCAGGTCAATTCTTGCCCCACTTGGCTTTATCATTGAAGAAGCAAGCTCAGGTGAAGATTGCCTTTTGAAAGTAGAACAACTGAAACCTAATCTTATCATTCTTGATCTAGCTATGACCGGAATAGATGGGTCAGAAACGACTCGTCATGTACGAGACAGAAACCTGGTTGTGCCCATTATTATACTGAGTGCCAATGCTTACCCTTCTGACCGCCTTGTTGCTAATAACGCAGGCGCTAATGACTTCCTGGCTAAACCCATTCAAGTCCCGCATTTACTCAATAAATTGAAACTACATTTAGGATTGAGCTGGGTTTTTCAAACCGATAATATCAATATCTCTGACTCGTCATTGGAAGAGGTCATGTTACGACCTACCGAAGAGGCTATTGAAAAACTCCAACATTTTGTTCGAATTGGGGATCTTATGGGTCTTAATAAACACCTTGATATTTTGGTCAAAAATCAACCTGAATATCGTCCTTTCATTTCAAGAGTAAAAGTACTGATAAAAGAATTTCGTATTGCTGAAATCAAAAAATTATTGAGTTGATATTGTCTGAAGGATTTAAACCCAAGGCTGATGGGGTATTCGATGCCAAACAACTCTCTGATATTTTTTGTGACTAATTAACTTAGCTCAGAGTAATTTAACCAAAGCGGCAATAACAGCGACTTGTGCCAACATTAAAGCACCCACCCATTTAACAATATCTACTTTAAGTTCAAGCAAGTCTGTTCTAGTTGTGTTCTTTAAGCTTTCTATTTCACGATGTAAATCATCCTTAGTGGCTAATTCACCCTGCGCTTTTTTCAGAACGGAAACAACCGTCTCAGATTGTTGCCTTGTAAAACCAGAATTTTCAAGTTCTACGACAAGTTCTTGCGTGTCAAAAGTAACAGTAGTCACGTGAATGTGTACCCAATAAA
>SESB01001695.1_pt1 | contig 13932 bp, 9 predicted proteins | sample 3171441 | NCBI WGS metagenome assembly SESB01 (sample SAMN06051867, study PRJNA518727) | freshwater metagenome | biome: subpolar coniferous forest; feature: holomictic lake; material: water; isolation source: holomictic Lake 227, 6 m depth | place: Canada: near Kenora, Ontario | collected 2014-07-08...
CTCACTGGCGTCAGCCGCAAAGCTGCCAATCATGGTTGTGTAGGCGGAGCCAACCGGAACCTGACAAACCTTAAGCATTGACCAAAGTTTTTTCGCGACAGACAAAGCTTTGGCCACATTGACTTTCGCTTTGATCATCCAGATCGCTCCCTTCAAGGCCAGTGCTATTTGGCCTGGATCGGTATAGACTACGGTCGGAACAGTGGTAAAGTCAGTGGGAATCGTGACTGAGCCTGGATTCGCTGTAAGCCAAGTATTCAGCCAAGCCAAAAACCGATTGCAGAAATTCTCCGCAAGCACTACAGAACCATCCGTATTCCCAGCGTTCTTAACCAGGTATAGATACTCACTGACATCCTGAAATGGGCGATACTGGAAGCCGCCGAACAATAGCCCGTTTGGATCTGGGCCATTGGCTCCAACCGTATTCGGCTCCCCAAACATGGCACTGTCCCACGCATAAGTATAGGCATAGGGATTGACAGGGCCGTCGACCGCGTTCGTGGCCAAATATGAATCTTGACAATCTCTGACCATAGTGAGCATATTCTGGGCTCGTGACCATTCACCTGCTGCGAAATACGGCACCGGGTTCTGATATCCGGCCAGGTATGGGCCTTGAAAGTTGGCCGAGCCTGAGCCAGAGCCCGATCCACTCGGCGAATTGCTTGAAGTCTGGAAAGGTAGAGCACCCGTTGAATATTTTATCGGAGTTCTGCTCGCACCTGAAAAATACATGTCCCCGACTTTGACTGTGTTTGCAGCTATGCCTTCAACAGTAATTCTGACAGTGTTTATGGTTCCCGACGTTGTTCCGCCATTGGCTCCGACAAAACCTCTGACCAAAATGTAGCTGTCAATATTGTCCATTTGCTCCCTTAGAATGAACTCTATGTTCTGGATGGGGTAATGGTTCGCATCAACCCAGTTGACAGTGACCGTGTACCAAGTGCCTGAGCCTGATTCATAGGGTATGTCCTGATAAACCCTTGTTCCGTGGTTATCGGTTATGCGCAACTGCCACTTCTGCTCGATGGCCGTGCCCCAATTATGGCCTTGATCGGGCATGAAATAAGTAATCGAGGGCGGAGTCACCCAATGGCCTCCCCAACCAAAGCCCGAATCGTCATTCACAGGTGCATAAGCGTCGGCTGGAGTACTGGATCTCCAGTTCGTCCCATCCCATGTCACCACCAAATCTACTGGATACCCCCAGTGGTATACGTTCAAAATACTGGCCATTGGCACGGAATAGCGGATCGGGGCCGTCCCCGCTGGAACATTGACTGTGATCTGGGACGTTGTTGTATCCGCATCAATCATCTGAATATGAACCGTTGAAGCCACTGAGCAACTGATTTCATAAAATAACGTGGTTGCCGATCGAATATAATCCACGTAAACATTCTCGTTGGTGAATTGGAAAAGAGTTCGTGTTGCATCGACAGGCAACGGAAAAGTTACATTTCCCGAAGTGTCTCTGTATGCGGTCATATAGGCTGGATTTGGAGCCGCTATTTCGGCTCCGCCTTGTGACACGAGCCAGTAGGTCAAAGGCCAAGAGTCAAAAGATTTGCCAATCTCAGCCTTGAAGGCATAGGTGCTGAGATCAAAAAGTAAAGCGGTATCCCACATGTACTTCATTGCAGCCACTCTCCGTGCCCAGACTGCCTTGTCCGGCCAGAACGGAGCCACGTCGTTGCCCAGTTGGAAAGCGGTGATGTACCAATGCAAAGAGTCACCGGCAAGGTTCCACTCTTTCAGGGATCCCGTTTTCACTATATCTCTCCACATCGGCCAGCATTCGTATTGGTCGCCGTATGGGATATAGGTCGTAGTAAACGTGGCGTAATTCATCAGCACGTCTCCTGTATAAGCGTAATCCAAGAGTATGCGACCGGCCATAGACGGAGCATGGTCGTTAGCGTAGTTTCCATTTGCGTCGTATTTGTAGCCATCGGCATCATACCAATAGAGCCAATGATATTCGGTTCCAGTCACCAAGTTGGCGAAGACATTATTCCAGCTCAGGGTTCCATTCGTAGTGAAGATCATATAGATTTTTGACAATCCTCCGATGATTGCTTCACCATTGACAAAACTCACGGCTCCCGCCACGACCCCATCCCAGGCAGAAGCATCTTCATTCTTTGGGCCTTGGGTTAGAAACGCTCTACCACCATTCACTATCCAATGTGAGTACCACCCCTCTGTAGCATTAGCTGGAGCCTCTATCCCATAAAAGAAATATTTTATGAGTGCATCCATTAACCAGACAGCTTTTGTCCAGTATACGGCTTTTCCTGTGGATTGGAATGCTCGGATATAACCTCGGATAAGCAAAATTTGACTCTCGGATGTACTGGAGGATGGGGCAAAATAGCCGCCTCTGCCCAGTTCAAATGCTGAGGCGTTTTTCACCAAGCCGTCAGAACTGATGATATATTTCCCATCGGCTTCATCATTTGTGGCTGAGGTGAAAGAAGTTAACCAATTGTGCAGGGCCAAAATTCTATCCACAAATAGGGTTGGCTTGGCCCAAGCCGTAGAGTCAGTTGCTGTGGTATAAACTCCATGAGTCTCAATAAGTGTCAAGAGCTGTTCTGGATCAGGGTCAGACGGTGCCCAAACGAGGCCAGTGAGTGACCAATGATCGCCATCGGGATAGGATATCCCACCTGCCGTTGTAATCGTGGCAGAAGTCACGCCCACAAGCGTGTGCCGGGCCACGGCATAGCGGTCAACAGTCGCCGTAACTGTCGTTATGGCCACGTCTGCATAATCTGGCAGGGAAGATTCCGAGCTGGAGGCAATGACCAAAGCCTTTATCATAAAATGCTGCGTGCTGGAGGCCCAGGCAGCCTTCGCTGGCATCTGGTAGGAGTTCGTATCACCGGTTGTGATTATAGCCGTGGCAGAACCCCAGACTGTGCCGAGTTCGATTTTATAAGCATCGGCAAGATAGACTTTACTCCAAGAGAAGGTTATCAGTCCTGTTAAAGGATCGTAACTTCCGGCAAAATCTGTGATATCTGGCACCTGAACAGGTGCTGGAGGTTCAATGGCAATGTCAACCTCCACGGTATAGGTTAGCGTGCCTTGGGCATTGGTGACAATCATTTGATATGATTCCGTGGCATATACGTCAATAAGTACGCCTTTATACCAGAAATACCCTTCCATAATGTCAATCGGGTTTGGAAGCTCACTGCTATAGCTTGTCCAGAGGCGGATCAAAGTATTTGTGCCCTTGGCCAAAAATGTTGCCTTGCAATTGTCTGCAGGTAATAGAGTGGGAACTCCCGACACATCGCTATAATCAAGAATCGGGAGGCCAACAGTTACTTTTGTGCTCATAGAGATCGAATTTTAAAGGTTATTCCTGGACTTCTTCGCAAGAGAAGACGTGGTCGCTGCTCCAGCAAAGGTCATGGGTAATTTGTTGAGCATCGTAAGATAGTGATTTATATCACCAATATGAGGCAACATCATCCGAAACTGTAAATCTTGTTCGCCTAAATCGATCAAATTTTGCATAGTAATGGGCGCGTTCGGACTTGGAATGATGCCTTTCTCCATCATCGAAACCTTGGGCCCAGTATTAAGGTTGGCCAATATTTCATTCGTTATGCCATAATTCCCAGTTCGGCCCGAGCCTCTTAAATATTCTGCATAGTTGCCCTGAGCTTTTGGCTCCAAAATCTTAATCAGATCTGAGGCCAGAGCATCAGATATTACCTCTTTTCCGCCGTTCCTTGCTGGGTCAAGGGTTGCGTGGCTCAAGCCTTCGTGAAAAGCTGTCTGCCGGGCTGAAGATGTAGATTCGGGTGACAGGCGAATTGTCGGGGTTCTTGTAATACTGCCGGTCGGATCAAAGCTTCCCATAGCATCCGGCATACCTGGGGTATTATCAAAGGTCATTGGGACTTCGCCACCCGTCTTGGCATAATTTTTGTAAGCTCCTCTCAAATTTGAGCCATACTCTTTGTCGAGATTTGCAGCCTTGAGCTGCTGCTCCGAACTATAGGCGACAGCACGCGACTCGTCGCTCAGTCGTTTAGCCACCCCACTCAACTCTTTGTGAAGTGCTCCGGCCAGTTGATCGGCATTTCCTTCATTCATGCCTATTTTATTGGCCGCTTCCATGACTTTTTCCGCTGTAGTGCCGTAGCTGCTGGCCATTTCCGACAGCAATTTCTTATTCCTGAGCATGTTGGCCAAGCCAATTCCACCTTTTACCATCCCGTGCCCTGCCATAACTACGTCGGGAACGTAACTTGCGTACTTTGCAATTTCAGTTTCACGCCCTGGTTGTGGGGTCTGGACTCCAATAACTTTCTTGAAGGTATTGGAAATGAAATCGGTTACGGCATTGGCCGGATACTGAATCGGGGATGGGGCAGGCAATGGCTTATCTCCGACACGAATATCGTTCAATGTTCTCACGGCCATTGGCACGGCTGTGTTGTAGCCTTTGACCGCGAGTTGGCCTAATTCATCCACCGTTCGCCCAGGCCAATCAATCAAGCCAGAGAGCATAGCATTGTAATTTTGCACGGCCTCTGACCCGCGTAAGGCTTCACCCAAAGGATCGGCAATGCCTTTCTTTCTGGCCGCTTGTTCAGCGGCCAGTCTCGTGGCTTGTTCATTTTGGGCCTTGGTATATTTCGTGAAAAAGTTATCGGCCATAGTTATTTCTTTTTGTTTTGCTGGTTTTGCTGGGTTTGCTGGTTTCGCTGGTTTGCATTTGTGAGTGCGATTGTTAGAATAACTGGGGTAACACGCTTCACCTGAGAGGCCGTGAGCATGAGATTGTTAAAAGCTGTTCTAAAATTTATCATTTCCTTTGGGACAGTGGCTTCAGCCGCAAGTTTCATAATTTTCTCTGGAGAATACATCGTCTCAAGTAACCTCTTGGCATTCATAAAGTCATAAGCGTGCTTTAAAGCTATACCACCAAATGCTCCCAACGTGCCATGAGTTAAAGCACCGACACCTGAAGCCATTATTGTACCGAGCCCAGACATCAGTTTATAGGCGGTGCCGGAGGGGTTCTGTGTGTCGGCCAATGGCACAGTGGCATCTCCAATCAACATTTGAAGTTTTTTGAAATCTTTGTACAGGTCTGTACGTATCCCAGAAACCCCGTGCCGTTGGCCAAACAAGTTCGTCCGGCTACCAGTAGGGGAAAGAATCACTTCCAGCCTTCCTGCGGGTAGTCTCTCAACGGCAGATTTCAGTTTGGCTCCCGATATTGAGACAAGGTTTCCGGCATTGTCCACAATCGCGGCCTTGTCGAATAGGCTGGATATGGCCTCCATCTGGACAGCGTTGTAGGCAACCCGAGCCTCTGTGCTGGATGGGTTCTTTAAAATATCCATTATAGCTTCAAAATTCTTTTTATCAGCCCCAAGTATCTTTCGGCCAATATCTTCAGCTATAACACGTGGTGTATTTGTACCGCTTTTATTGGATATCATGGACTGAAGCAAGTCCTTTGCTTCCCAAGTTGCTTTTGATTTCTTAAACGCTGCACGTGCCGTTTCAAAAGCAATAACCTTTTCCTTTCCGGCTGTGCCAAAGATGGTGGCGTTGTTCACCGCTTCGTCAAGTTTATTGTCAAACACTCTTTTCAGATCCCCAACCCTCTTGTTGAGGTATGGATCCGTGTAATCATACATATCATTCAAACTCTTTCTAAACTCGTCAGCATTGTTCAGAGTCAGTGGCTCCGGCCTCCCAGATATTTTGACTTTCGTGACTCCGTCACCAAGCGTAACCGTGGTATAGCCTGTGGAGTCCACCGTAGGGGACGCGGTTCCTATCAAGTCATACTTGGCCATTCGCTGTATAACTGCCCTGCGTGAAGTTTCGGGTATGTATTCATCATTTACAATACCATTCAACTCGTTGGAGAGTTCAGACTTCATATTTGGGGTGTCCAAAGGAATCTCCACATCACTGGCCTTTGCCACTTCATAGAGGTTTTTTGTATCACTCTGCGCCTTGGCCAACTCTGTGGACAAGCCTTCACGTATAGCCTCCCCACGGCCAACTTTGGTGGCAAGAGTGGCCTCTGGGCTTACGGCCTGTACAGGAACGTCGATGGATTTGTACAGGTTGTCCACGGCCTGTACAATCCCTCCTTTTTGTGATTCCTTGAAGGCCAAAGCCCGGCCTTGTTCCTCTGGGAGGTTAGTTGCTGCCCTTAAATTGGCCTCTGATCCTTGGAGTTTCGGATTCATTACTACTTCACCCGCTGTGAGAGGTATGCCGGTAGCTTCCGCCCCGAATGCTCGCGCCAGTGGAGAAGGTTTTGCAGGCAGTGGGTACATAGATTCAGCCGTGGGTGCATCTATGCCAAGAGCCCGGTCAGAAACTGGTATGTCAGCAAGGTGTTTTGCCTTGAAGGCTGCATGAAGTTCATTTACATCTAAGCCAGTAACGTCTATCAGCCTTTTCCCCGCATCTGTGAGTCTCCAGATAGGTAGGGGCTTATTGTAATTTATATGTCGATACCACTGGGCTTGATTGTCGCCAAATACCTCCCTATACGGCACATTGGCTACAACCTCACCTATGGTGGCAACTTGTCGCGCCTGAGAGAAAGGTTCTGTGCCTGCGATCTTCTGGCTCACTGCTGAGGCCAATTGCTCTACGGTTTGGACAGGATGTGCAGCGGCGACTATAACTTCCGGTGCTGCCTCAATTACCGCTTTGCCTGCTGCCCTCGCCAAGTTCGTGGCTCCGGCTGCGGTCAAACCGCCACCCAATGCTCCAATGAACCCTCCAATAGGCCCACCAATTTCCTGACCTTTTTCAGCTCCAATGTTGGCTCCGGCTCCTGTGGCCAATTCCAGTGCCAACTGTGCTCCGGTCATAATTGGTTTTGCAAGCCCGGCTGCGGCCAAGGCGGGGGCGGCGATCAAAGACTGAACGGCACCCTCAGTGCCGACATTTATCATGTTGCTGAGATCCGTCTGATTAGGATTTGGAGGAAGGAGTTTATCGACAACTCCGGTCGCCAAGTTCCCTGGGAATTGCTGAATTGCTGGATCCACGGGCATACCCAAAGCAGAGCCAATGGCATTTGCTCCCGCACCGGCGAGGTTCAATAATCCTGCACTTGCATTCATTGGTACGTCGATTAAAGCGGCTGCCCCATGAGCAAGGTTTCTAACTCCCTGCCAACCAGCAGCTTCCATTGCAGCGGGTGTCCACTGATTCCAAGCTTGTGGATTTGCTACGGCATTCTGTACTTTTACCAACTGGGTAGGAGAAAGCTTTAAAGTCCCAGCCTGAACCTCGGCTAAGAGCCCTGGGGCGGCAGCCACGGCTTCAGGGTCATTATTCTGGAGTCGGCTGTACCATCTCCCAAAACTGGCACTTATGTCCGCCTGAGCCTGATCCTGAGCGACGGGAGCGGTTCTGCTATATGAAGCCTGTGCCTGATTCTTCAAATTATTGGGAACAGCCCCATATTTCTGTATATACTCTGCCACTCCAGCTTCGACATCTTCGTGAGGAGCCTTGCCCATGGCACCGGCTGTGAACATCCGGCCAAGAGCCCCCGTGTCAATAGCCCTCATTGTGTTTTTAACGTAATTCCTTGTTTCGGTTGGCAACCGGTTCATGCCTTGGCGTTGAACATGGCCTGCCCCCCAATTGTACGCGGCCAGTGCTTGGTCGTAGTCACCGCTGAACGTGGACAGATTGTCACGCATGATGCGGGCGGCACCATCGGCTGAGGACACAAAATCTCTGGGGTTTTTAACTCCATATTGTTTTGCGGTTGATGGCATGAGCTGAAATGGCCCTATAGCCCCCGCTACAGAGGTAGAATCATTTGCTCCACGAGTAGATTCCTGATTCCATATAGCGTCAAGAGTTCCCCTCCTTAAGCTATACTTCTGCTCAAGTTCGGATAAGTATGCCTGCTGTTTGTCTGCCATAGGTTAAAATTTTGAGAGTTTTGAAGTTGCTGGGGCCGGAGCCGCAGTACCGTAGCCCACTGGGGCCACTCTTCCGGTCTGTTCTGTACCAAGTTGCTGATAAACGTCCGCCATTGAAGCCTGACCAGAGCCTATAACTTCCCTCTGATATTTCAAGAAGGATAGAATCTGGTTCATTGGGGAGTTGACATTTGGCATCAGCTTTTCAATCATTTTCATTTCATCATTGGACACTGGCTTATATGCCTTGAGCATTTCAGCCTGTATCCCCTGAAGAGTCATTCCAAGTTTCTGCTTGAACTGAGTCGAAGTGTTATCAGTCTGGCCAAAAGCCCCAGATATTGCCTCATTCGTACCTTTAACCCATGCAGGAGCGTTTTCTCCAAAGTTTTGAGTCAAGGCCTCGCCTTCTTTCACCAGGTTATCGATCTTACTTAATGTAACACTTGTTCGAGCCACTTCCGCACGACCTTTGCGAATATCTGAGGTCTCTTTGACTGCGGCCCTTTGTTTTGCTCCGACTTCAGCTCTCTTAGCCTCTATCTCGGCACGGGTTAGTTCAAGAGCCAAGTCATTCTTTAGGGGAAGTATTGAGAGATTATCGGCTGCGGCTGCATTGGATGTAACCCTCCCCGCATTCTCAAGTCCCTTGCCTGCAATATCCAGCCCCTGAATTTTCATTTCCCCGGGTTGTTTCTGTGCAGCGAACAATGAGCTAAGAAGTTTTTCGCCTTCTGGCACGGTACTTGCCATAATCCCCATTGCGGCTGTACGCTGGGCTGGGGGAATGGTGGCCATCTGATTGTAGTACCGGGCCATGTCCATATTCCCGGCCAAACGCTCCTGCTCGGCCCGGCCATTGAACATTTGATTCACTTCTTCAGTGCGACCGGCAGCGTCCAAACTCATGGCCTGGCCAGTGAACCGTAGCGTGTCATCTTTTGCCTCTTTGCTCAATATATCCCACTGCTGTTTCATGTTTGCAGCTTCTTGCGGGTGATAGATTGCATAATCTACATACATTTGTGCCGTGCGCTGGGACGGCGGGGTCGAGGTCAATTGCTGAAGCATTACGTTTCGCCTGATCATTGCATTCTGAGCCAGTTGGTCATCGCGTTTCTGTTGCTCCAACTGCTGGAGCACGAGGCCCGTCTGCATACCTTGTTGAAGGGCATCCATTGCTGAGTTCCCGCCTTGGTTTTGCTGAAGGCGGGCATTCATTTGTACTAACGGATCGATCATTAGAATATGGATTTATTGGTTAAAAGTTGATTTAACTGGCTATCGACACCCGCCGGAGTTCTATTGGCCAAATATGTTCCCAAAACTGCGGGCAAGAGGTTGAGGTTTTTCTGAGCCAGAGTATCTTGAACGGTTGAAAGATTTTGTGCTGTTTGACCTTGATTGGCCTGAGACTGCACAAGATTTCCCATAGCGTCAACTGAAGTCCCGCCAAGACCAAGAGCCGATTTTTGGCCAAGGGCGTTCAACCCAAGCAGTTTGGCATAGCGTTGGTCGGTAAGCTGCTTCATGAGCAACGGCGAATAGCTTCCGGTAATGCCTGCTGCTCCGCCTCTTGGCCCGCCTGTGGCCATTGCCGTGTCGGCCATAGATTTGTTTGACAGTCCCATCATCGCCGCATATTCAGGGTTGTTGTTTTCACCGGCTATGATTCTCTGCATTGCTTCGGTGGCTGGGATTCCTGCCGAAACATAGGGCTGAAGCATGGATTGGGAGATATCAAACATTCCTTTCCGTGCAGCAATGCCCCCAGCCTCGGCTGCTGTTTGAGCACCTGCGGCTTTCTCAGCGGCATCACCTTGGGCCTTGTTTCCGAGTAGAGAACTTCCCACTCCAATTATTGCAAGGCCAGTTACGGGGTCAGGCATAGTGTTATAATTTAATAAGTTAACTTAAAACAATGATTTCGCCAATCCCGCAAGACCGGCAAAAGTAGAGTAATTATTTGCTGTAGTCTGGCCTTCTTGGGCGGCTTTTTGTGCAGCAAGGTTTCCGGCTGAGGTCAAGGCTCCAGATACGTTCGCGCCCGTGCCGGTGGCAATTCCAGAAAGACCGGCTCCAGCATTCTGGCCAGAGGTCATCAAACCGGCCAACTGGCCATACTTCTGCTGAAGCAATTGGTTGAGCAAAGCTGGAGAGTATTGTGCTATGGCTGATTCGGTATTACCTCCACGGAGCCCGCCTTTGGCTGAAGCGTTTTGTAATATTTCATCCGCTCCCTGAGCTTTTTGGGCTTTGAAGTAGTCCGAGTTCGCAATACCAGAAATCATCGGAGACATATCTCCGCCAAGCCCCGCCATAGCATTCACCTGTGGAATGGCTTCTGTTCCGGCCTGAATATAGGGCTGAAGTGATTCCTGTGTTATACCGAATTGTCTCATTGCCTCGGCTGCGGCAGGATTATCGGCACTGACCTGATTGAACAGGGCAAGAGTATTCTGGTCTACGGGATTAGGAATAGTCACCGTCCTTATTTATATTTTTCATTGCGGCATGGTTAGGGAATTTTAAATTCTATTTTATAGTCGGAATAAGTTTCACCATACAAATTCAAGATTTTGTCGGCATCGGCCATGGCTTTATCCATTCCATGAACCAAGGCATAAACCTGAAGGACGACCTGATAATAGGACGCTCGCCACACGAATGACCGCTCATTCGCGGTTCCCTCGTATTCCATAATGTCACTTGCATTCCATGTGAGAATCGCATTGGCAATAACTGGAATGAGTGAAGCCTGATTCTGGATGTAGAAGGCATTGAGTGGAAGCCTGACAAGGACATCGACCAGGATTCCCTTTATCTGTCCAGTGTCCAATTCTTTGTCGCCGTCAACAACATCATCAAAAAAATGAATAATCGCCCACAACATGAGAACAAAATCCGTGGCTGAGGGTGAAAGGTTTAACTTTTTGCAGATCGTTATCATATATGGAAGACGATTTTTCAGTTATTTTATGACAAAGTTCTTTATTGCATCGAGATTTGCCCCACTAATGGTCGCGCCAAGGGAAGCGAATATACCGATAATTGCAGCAACTACCAATTTCGGATATTTGGCGAGCATCAGCAAAAGTTTGACTTTATCCTCATTCCCTGCCTCCAATACTGGACACTGACTATGGTCATGGATGAAGTCTGAGATGTCAGTAATTTTATCGGTCAAGTTGTCAATCTTCACGGCCAGAGCCTCGAACCGGTTGTCAACAAGGTTGGCCAGAAGAATAACAACCCGGTCTTTCTCTGGATCCGCTACCGCCTGAATGCTTGTTAAAATTGAGCACATCCTCTTTGTTCCTTTTTGGCCATCGGCCTTTAAATTGTTATGAAGCTCACATCATCCTCGTGGCTGGGACTGTCGCTGTTCCGACTGGCTTACACGGTTATGGTTGTTGTAATGGTGAAATCACTGGTCGGAAGGCTTGCAACACCTGTTGCATCCTTGGTTGTGTCCAGTGAGCAGGAGTTAAAGAAGCTGTCAACTGTCACAATATATTTCATGTTCCATGCGTTACTGGGGTGTTTATAATACAGTTTAAATGTCCTGGTGGAATAGTTCACGATCAAAGTAAAGAGGTCGCTGTCCTTTAACCCCAGCGGTGCGAACACAGAGCAACTGCAAGCCGCAACATCCCAAGCATTTGGCACACTGTTCAGAAAAGCATTGATCAACAGGGTGTACATAGTTATTCCCTGGCCAAATACCTCGATGCGGCTTGTACCACCGGCATAAGCCCCGTTATTGGCAGTCCAAGTGGCCACGAGGTAGTGGTTAGTGCTATCGTTCTGTTTACCAAAATCTCTGGATAGAGTCCGATTGGCGTTGTAATCAAAGGCTGCTGGAATCGTTGGCTTATTCAATATAAAAGCATCCCCACTTGTAGCATCCCAATCAGACTGCACGTTGACCTCAGCACCAGCAGCAATCCCACTCAGTTTCGATTCCTGAGCAGTTGTAAAGGACGCTGTTGTATTGGTCAGAACTGTTGTTTTGGGCTGATATACTGACAGGTCTTGGTCTCCGGTGTTCGAGCCGAAAGTTGTCGTGACGAGGCCAATGGCATTGTCGATGAGATTCTCAATGGCCGTCACCACCCGAACGGAGCCATTGAGACTGGCCATCAAATCTGACCTTGGAACTTTATTGACGATTATGCTCATAGCAAGGCTTCGGCTGTGATATTCAAATTGGCTGGATTGAATGGGAAGTCACTATTCCAGCGGAATTTGAATATACGTTTTTGATTTACTCTTCCCAAACTTCTCCACTGCAGCCTTTTGCCCCGCTGTGCCGTGAGTGGAGTCCTTACAACGAAATCGCGTGACCAAACTTCACCATCATCCGAATACTGCATCGTAATTACAGACCGAACGCCGGGCTCTATGGCCCCGTATAGGCCGATCAGCTCCAAAGCTGCAACTGAGAATTGGCTATTGTCGTTGAACACAAAATTGGTGTTGAATTGATAATCCACCAAATCGCCCCAGAAAGTGTTGATAGTTTTACCCAGTAGCCCCAGTTTTGCGCTTGAGCTGTGCATGACGTTCCATCGGTCATAGCACCAAGTAGGGTAACGCATGGGATAGGGTTTTGTACCGTTTGACAGCACTGACCAAACCTGTTCCCCAGCCGCTTGGCTTGCGGCCCCGTCATACATTAGGGTCTTGTTTGGCAGGTGAATATAGAGGAACTGGTGAGAGGGGTCAGAGCGTGTCTCGACTGTGGCTTGAGCCAAAATTGCTTCAGAGTATTCCCCAAGTATCGAGTCAATCTCACGAGTGGCTATCTTCTGCGATTGGCCACCTGAACATAAAAATACCGACACGGCTTCGTTTTTGCCAGAGCCGAGCATTGCGATTGTGTCCATGAACACGCAAGCCGTAAACATGCCGAGAGTCCCGCGCATAACCTGGGCACCATAAACACGGGTGAAAGGGAAGCCACTTCCACCAACGTTCTGAAAAACTTCAATCGTGTATCGGCCAATGGCATAAGGTTCATTCCGAATCTTGAGCAATTTCTTGATCGGATCTGGGTCAGATTCAGCGGCTGCATATTTGACAGGGTTGAATTCTGTGGGGTCAGCCAGGTCACTGACATAGATTAAAGTGCCATCGGTCAACATGTAGTAGCCATCAACCCAAATGCCACTGATGGGCACACCAACATCAGGGTCGGTAACTGCGAAAAATGAGGCTCCGAACCAATAATATAGTTTACCATTGCTCACAACTGCAAGTCGGTCGGTGCCATACATAAGAGTGGCAGCCACGTTATCATTGCCAACGTCTCCAATGAAAGTCGGAGTACCATTCATGGCAATGGACACGAGTCTGTTCCCAGTCACGGCATAGAGAGTCCCATTCCAATTTATCATGCCCCGGCACAGGCCCCCGACTTGATCGGAGAGCCACTCAATCCCAGCCACTGGAGTGAGGAATCCCTTGGATAGTCCACTATCTTCAGCTACGGCTATAAGATTCAGTGGATGTGATATCCTCTCGTCCCCATTCTTACCATAGATTCCTTTTAGGATACTTATACTCGGCATATTGCTCCTTGGTTGTTATGAAACGGTCGCCGTTTTCGCATAGGTTCCAGTTGGATTAGTAGCTGAGCCAATATCCGTATTACTCAGAACGACAGTTGTCGCGTTCAAGACCGTATCGATCCTCTGGATGTAGTGAGGCTCATAGTCAGTTGAGTTCTTGAAATAGAGTTTCGCCTTCAGCGTGGCATTGTCAACAGTCAACCAGAAATACGTTGTTCCCAATGTTCCAAACACATCTTTGAGTTTGAAGGTTGGATCTGCAAACGCAGTTCCAGCTCCATCCAAAGCACAGAGGACATAGAGTTCGGCCAGGAAGGGCTTGCTCGTGGTCATCACAGAGAGATGAGCAGAAAATGTACCATAGACTCCGGTCAGAGTCCACTCTGCGATCTGGAAGTAGTTGTCAG
>SESB01001698.1_pt1 | contig 13909 bp, 12 predicted proteins | sample 3171441 | NCBI WGS metagenome assembly SESB01 (sample SAMN06051867, study PRJNA518727) | freshwater metagenome | biome: subpolar coniferous forest; feature: holomictic lake; material: water; isolation source: holomictic Lake 227, 6 m depth | place: Canada: near Kenora, Ontario | collected...
TGATGGAGAACTATTCGATGATCCATATTGCGGTGAAATAGGACATCTAGATGTCGTGAGTGGATACGTGTGCGCATGTGGAATTGTTGGTTGTCTCGAGAGTATTTCAACAGGTCCATCGATTGTTCGAATCTATAACGAGCAAAGTGATATTAAGTTATCCGATTCATCGGAAGTACTAAAAGCGGCAAAAGGTGGAGATGCTCTTGCAGCGAAAGTCTGGCAGGCATCAGTTGACGCAATAGCTTTCACATTAACCGCGTATATAAATATTCTCGCACCCGAAATAATCATTGTTGGCGGGGGAGTTTCAAAGGCTGGAAGAGACTTATTAGATCCAATCGAGAGTTATTTTGATCGACGTTTAACGTTTCAAAAAAGACCAAAATTAGTCATTGCTGAACTTGGTGATCACGCCGGCATGATTGGTTCTGGCATATTCGGATTGCGAGCACGAGGATGATTATTCATGCAAAGCAGGCGCTAATCTCAGGCGAATTAGTTACAGATGTGAAAATTGAAGTAACAGATGGCCTGATTACATCTCTTGAAGCGCAAGGAAGCGTGGATTTAGAAATAGCTGGAACGCTGATTCCGGGGTTTGTTGACATGCACTGTCATGGAGGCGGCGGAAGTTACTTTTCAGCAAAAAACGTTGAAGACATTCAAAAAGTGATTGATACACATAAGAAAAATGGCACAACTACAACAATTGCTAGCCTTGTAAGTGAACCGTTAGATCAATTAAAAGAGCAGATCAAAAGGCTGCTCCCATTTGTTAAGAGTGGAAAGATTGCTGGGATCCATTTAGAAGGCCCATATCTTTCACCCGGACAATGCGGCGCGCATGACCCAGCACTTCTTCGCGATCCAATCATTCCTGAGTTGCAAGAGCTTCTCGATGTGGCAGATGGTTCAATCTCAATGGTGACTCTGGCTCCAGAACTTCTACACGGACTCGAAGCAACAGAATTTCTTGTTGATAATGGAGTCGTTGTTGCAATAGGACATTCTGACGCAGATGCTGAAGTTACAAAAAAAGCACTTGCAGCTGGAGCATCAGTCATTACACATTTTTATAACGCAATTCCAAGAATTGATCACTATCACCCAGGTATCACACTTACTGGACTCCTCGATGACTCAGTGATTCTTGAATTAATAAATGATGGACACCATGTTGCCAATGCCGCAGTGGAGCTAGTTCTTAAGAACGCTCCGGGTCGCATGGTCTTAATAACCGACGCAATGTGTGCTGCAGGTGTTGATGGCGGCGGTGATTTTAAAATCGGAAGTCTTGATGTGATAGTTAAAGAAGGCGTCGCAAGATTGAAATCAAATGGATCACTTGCGGGAAGTACGCTAACCATGAAAAGTACATTTGAGCGTTTGATGAGTGAATTTGGAGCTACTGTTGAATATGCCTCTTACTGTGCATCAACTTTGCCAGCGAGAACTCTGGGCATTGAATATGTCGGAGAGATAGCAATTGGAAAGTCTGCACACTTTGTGGAGCTAGATAGTGCAACGAATAAAGTAGTAAATACCTTTACTTTTTAGTACTAGTTCACACACGGAATAGTTGATCCGCTTACACCCGTTCCATTTGCTTGATGCGCATAATTAATTTTCGTTGGCTTAGGTGCAGGAGTTGTTGACGATGAACTTCCTGGGCTGGCCTTTACAACCGGTGCTGGATAGAACAAATCTTTGGTGAATTTGCGAACTGTAGGCAGGTCTACGAGGTTTACAGATTGACTGTTTCTCATGACATAACCTTCGATTGGCAGCGTATGGAAGACAATTTTTCCACCAGTAAGGGATTTTGCTTGTGGCAAGAATCCAAGAACATCCCACCCACTGTCAATAACTACATCTTTTTTGGCTACATCCAACAAGCCCTGAAGTTTGCTGAGATTTCCAAATATTCCCTGCGTGCGGAACTTTGTAATAACGCCGGTTATAAAAGCTTGCTGGCGGTGAGTTCTATCAAGGTCGCCGTTTGGAAGGCCATGTCGCTGACGCACAAACATGAGCGCTTGCACGCCCGAAATGGTTTGAAGACCGGCTGGGAATACAGCGCCTGAATACTGTTTGTCATTAACTGCGTGCTTTAAACAAACCTGAATTCCGCCAAGTGCGGTTGCAAGATCGTAGAACCCAACAAGGTTTACTTCAGCGAAATGGTCAATTGGAATTTGTAGGAATTCAGAGATCGCTTGGATTGTCGCGATACGTCCTTTTTCGCGCGATTGCTGTTCTCGCATAGGTTCTTTTACACCTAGCTTGTATAGGCGAGAGTCCTCAGCGTATTTTGCGTAGCCGTATGCTTCTTTGATCTTCTTCATTCCAAGCCCAGGTACGTTGACATAGTCATCACGTGGAATCGAAATCGCAGTTGCGGGTCCCTTTGCAGGAATATGAATCACAATCATTGTGTTTGTGTTGTAGCCACCAACTGAAGATGACGAACCAACGTGCATGTAATCCAAGAGTTTGCGTGGAAGATCGGCGCCGTTTGCGTCGCGACGAGAATCAAGCCCAAGCAAAAGTATGTTTGTATCTTGGTTCTTGGAGGCCGCCACACCCTTGAGGGCTTTTGAACGCGGGATTGAGGTTGCTGCAGTATTTGTAAAGAAGGCGAATAAAGCAGATGCGAAAACAACGCCGATTGAGAGCGCTGCAACTATTTTGTGTTTTCGCTTATGCATAAGGGGCAATAGTAACAACCCATTTTGGTTGAAGAGGCCTATCCTTCAATCTATGCATGGATTGTTGGCATTGGTGGGCTCGGGTGAGTATCTGCCTGTCATGCAGCCTTTTGAAACTGAGTGGCTCCTGAAAGGGGAAGCTCGAGGTAAGAAGCGAAAATATGTGCAGTTGGCGACAGCGGCAGGAAAAGAAAGTACCGCTCGCCACGAATTCTGGAAAAATTTAGGTGCAGAACAGGCAGCGCGTATGGGCGTCGAACATGTTTTTCTTCCAGTCTTTACAAGAGAAGATGCCTTGAGTCACAAATACGACGAACAAATTGATGGCGCAGCGCTAATTTATTTATCTGGTGGAGATCCTGGATATTTAGTTTCGACACTCGAAACATCACCGGTCTGGAATGCAATCTATGAGAATTGGAAAGAAGGAAGTTCTCTCGCCGGGTGCAGCGCCGGAGCAATGGCGATGCACGGGCTGGGAGTTTTACCCTTGATGAAAATCCTGCCGCACTATGACCGTTATTTTCGCTTTGTTCCAGATAAAGCAGCGAAGCTCGTGGGCAGAACGCCAGATGGTGGCCGGCTAATTGGCATTGATGAAAAAACAGCTCTTGTTAGTGAGGACTTGGAAAATTGGGTAGTTCAAGGGGAAGCAAAGGTGCATCTCCTAGATGGACCAGCATTATCATTTACTTATGAGCAAAGTAGCTAATTTCAACGAAAGGCTTGCGGCAAAGATAACTTCTGGAGTCGCAACTATGTGGTGCGCCTATGCGTTTGCACTCATTGCTCTTGTGTCACTTCCTTCAGCAATCAAAAGCGGAAGCGTTATTGTGATTGTTGCCTGGATTGCTCAAACGTTTTTGCAATTAGTTTTGTTATCAATAATTATGGTTGGCCAAAATGTCGGCGCAAAATCTGTCGAACAGAAAATCAATGAAACCCATGCAGCCTCATTGGGAGAATTTGAGTTAGCAAAGGAAGCCCGAGGATTTGCACAACAAGAGCTGGCAGAGCTCAAAGAAATCACAAACGAAATTCATCGAGTGATCAGAGATTTAGAAAGTAAGCAATAAGAAATGCGTGAAATTCTCAAGCGCCCAGATTACCGGCGCTTTCTACTAGCGCGATTTATCTCCAATTTTGGCAATGGAATGGGGCCAATAGCCCTTGCTTTTGGGGTTCTTCACATGCGTGGAGGAAACGCCTCTCTACTCGGTCTGATTCTTGCCATCCAGACAATCTCGATGCTTTGCATGTCACCACTTGGTGGAGTTATTGCCGATAAATATGGTCGAGTGATGGTCCTAGGGCTGATGGACATTATTGGCGGATCAGCCTTTCTCATTCAGGCATATTTCTTTAGTACAGGGCACGTTCCTCTTTCTGTATTTCTTATTGTGAACATTATCTTCGGTTTGTGCTGGGGTGTTTTCTGGCCAGCATTTGGTGGATTGATGCCCGCACTCGTTGATGAAAAGGAATTGCAAACTGCAAATTCAACAAATCAGTTTGTAGCAAATATTGCAATCATCAGCGGAACTGCTGTTGGGGGCATCCTTGTTTCGACCATTGGATCAACACTCGCACTGACTTTTGATGCACTTTCTTTCATTGTATGTGGAGCAATCGTTTTCAGTATGCGTCATTTGACGGTATCAAGTGAAAGTTCCACTTCGATGTTGGACGATTTGGTGCATGGCTGGAAAGTATTCACTTCTTTTCGATGGATTGTGGCGATTGTCGCCGCATTTGGAATCATCGTCATGTGTTGGGCTGCTGCAGAAAATATTTTGGGTCCATTGATTTCTCTCAAGAGTTTTAATGGAGCAAAGTCGTGGGCAATAGTTCTCTCAGCTGAAGCCGTGGGATACATTGTCGGTTCACTGCTCGGTATGCGAATTCGCCCTAAATATCCGATGCGTTTTCTGATGTTGATGACTTTCTCTGTTTCTGTTTACATATTTGCTCTTGCAAGACCTCAACAATTATGGGTAATCGCCTTTTGCGCATTTTTCTGGGGAATCACCCTCGACCTTTGGGGCGCAATTTGGACGACGGCACTTCAAAAAGAAGTGCCTCGAGATTCACTTTCTCGAGTTTCAGCATTTGATGGAATGGGTTCACTCTCCCTTCGACCACTGGGCCTTGCGATAGCTGCTCCCCTAGCCAACTGGTTGGGACTCGGAAGAACCCTCACGATCTTGGCCGTTCTTTCGGCGGTTGTGACCGGACTTACTCTCATGGTTCCGCAGGTCTGGAAGATGCAGTTCACAGAAAACTCTTAGCAACTACCCACAGTTCTTCGAGGATTACTCAATTAGATTGTCCTCATAGCTTTTCACAAAAGCTCGTCAGGCTAACTAAATAGGAGAGAGAATGTTGAAGATTTCTAGTACCGCAGGAAAAGTACTTGCAGGGGTCATTATTGGCGCCACGGCAGTAGGCGGATTTGCCACAGCAGCCGGAACCTTCAGTGGGTCAACTTCAGTAATTTGTGCCGACAATAGAACAAATGCCCTTTATGCCGCTGCTTCTAATGGAACTTGCACATCAAATCGCACCGCACTTCCTTTATCCCAAACAACCGCATCATCACTTCCAACAACTTCGATTAAGTCAGTTGTCCAGAAGGTTTCACCATCAGTTGTGACTGTAAATGTAACCACTTCAGCTGGAGGAGATACTGGAAGCGGATCAATCATCCAGTCAGATGCCTCTACTTCTTATGTATTAACAAACAATCACGTTATTGAAGCTGCCGTTAGTGGTGGAACAATTCAGATTGAACTTAACAACGGTGACTTAGTTCCTGCAACAATAGTTGGTCGCGATACAAATTATGATCTTGCTGTTATCAAAGTTAATAAGGGAAACCTTCCTGTAATTGCTCTCGGGGATTCGTCAACACTTTCAATCGGGGACACTGTCATCGCATTCGGATCGCCGTTGGGTCTTTCTGGAACTGTTACGTCAGGAATTGTTTCGTCGCTGAATCGTCCAGTAACAACAAGTGGCTCAACATCAGGAACCAGCTCGTTCGTGGATGCAATCCAAACGGATGCTGCAATCAACCCTGGAAACTCTGGTGGTCCACTCACCGATTCACTTGGTCGACAAATTGGAATTAACTCGGCTATCGCTTCAACCGGTTCTTCAGTCTCGGGACAGTCTGGAAATATCGGTTTAGGTTTTGCTATTCCTATTAACGAAGCAAAGCGTGTTTATACAGAGATTATTACTTCCCCAACGCATACAAGCACGCGTCCATTGCTCGGTGTCTATTTTGATACTGCTTACACAGGCGTTGGCGCGAAGATTTCACAGCTTGTTGCAGGTGAAGCCGCTGAAAAAGCTGGAATCCCAGTTGGAGCTATCGTCACGGCTATCGACGGAAATCGCGTTGCAGATCAATTATCGGCAATCGTGAAGATTCGTTCATATGCCCCAGGCGCAACGGTCTCTATTACAGTGACTTTGCCATCCGGTGGTAGCAAGGTCTTCAGCGTAAAGCTGGGCTCATCTACTAACTAAGATAGGCGCATGGCCATCCGGAATCTGATCAACCTTGAATCAGTTTCCAAGGCCTTTGATATCAAGCCGCTACTCCTTTCTGTCTCACTCGGCATAGCCGAAGGCGAGCGGATAGGAGTAGTTGGGCGTAACGGCGGAGGAAAATCCACTCTCCTTAAGGTCTTAGCGGGAATTGAGCCTGTTGATTCAGGCCGGGTTTCTCGCCCTTCTAATGTGCGAATCGGCATGCTTTCCCAGACCGATAGCGCCGCCCCTGGTTCAACAGTCCGCGATGTAGTCCTCGGTGAAGCCGCAACACATGAGTGGGCGAGCAATATTGAAGTGCGCGATGTACTACATGGACTATTCGGCGGCTTTGGCGATGAAATTCTTGATCGTAACTTTCACTCATTATCTGGAGGCGAACGTCGTCGCGTTAACTTGGCGAAACTTCTAATTGATGAGTTAGACCTACTTCTGCTGGATGAACCAACAAATCATCTGGATGTTGAAGGCGTTGCCTGGTTAGCAAATCATCTAAAAACCAGAACGTCTTTGGCCGTTGTTGTTATCACGCACGATCGCTGGTTTCTTGATGAGGTAAGTGAAAATATTTGGGAACTCCAAGGAGAGACCGGTGAAGTAAAACAGTATGAAGGTGGTTACTCAGCCTACGTTCTTTCAAAAGCCGAGCGTCAACGCCAACTAGGTGTTGAAAATAGCAAACGAGAAATGTTAGTTCGTAAGGAGTTGGCGTGGTTGCGTCGAGGAGCTCCTGCTCGAACAGCAAAACCTAAATTTAGAATTGATGCCGCAAATACTCTTATCGAAAATGAACCACCGATTCGAAACGATGCAGAGCTTTTAAACTTTGCAACAAATCGTCTAGGTAAGACTGTTTATGAATGTCAGCACATTTCAGTTTCCGCTGGAGAGAAACGACTCCTTGATGATGTGTACTGGAATATTGGTCCGGGCGATCGAATTGGAATTGTCGGTGTTAATGGATCTGGTAAGACAACACTTATGCGAACGCTTGCTGGTGAAGTAAAGGTTGGCGGCGGAAAGCTTGTTACAGGCATAACCGTAAAGCCAGCCTTCTTATCGCAGCACTTAACTGAACTAAATCCACAATGGCGAGTTCTTGAAGCAGTTGAACACGTTGCAAAATATGTTGAAATTGGAAGTGGCAAAGAACTTTCAGCATCTCAACTTTGCGAACGCCTTGGTTTTGATCGTGAATCTCAATGGACGCCGGTCGGCGATCTATCGGGCGGCGAGAGAAGACGCCTCCAGCTAACTCGCTTGCTGATGGAATCGCCAAATGTTCTCTTACTTGATGAACCAACAAATGATTTTGATGTTGAAACCCTGACCGCACTTGAAGATGTTTTAGATACATTTGCAGGAACCCTGCTTGTGATCTCCCACGATAGATACTTCCTTGAGCGTGTTTGTAATCGTTTTGTAGGCCTTATGGGCGATGGAACCTTGCGGGATTTGCCTGGCGGAGTCGAAGAATATTTACGCTTGCGGGCAAACACCCAAGTCAGCCAGGAAACTGTAGAAGTTCGCACCACGGTCTCCAGCGCAGCACTTGCCAGAGATGCGAAAAAAGAGATAGCGAAAATTGAAAAACAGATCGAGAAAGCTCGAGCACAAGAAGCAGATCTTCATTTAGCTCAACTTGAATTCGTTTCCGACCACGAAAAACTTGCCGAAGTCATGCACGAACTCGCACTTGTTGCAGCGCGAATTGAAGAGCTAGAGGAGCAGTGGTTGCTTACAAGTTCGCTTTACGAACAGCACTCGCAACAACAGTAGCAATTCTTGGATCAAAGACACTTGGAATGATGAAGTTGGCATTGAGCTGTTCATCAGAGACGCATTCTGCAATCGCCATCGCAGCAGCAGTCAACATCTTGTCAGTGATTTTTGTGATGTTTCCATCAAGAAGTCCTCGAAATATTCCAGGGAATGCAAGAACGTTGTTGATTTGATTTGGCTGATCACTTCGACCAGTTGCAACAACAGCCGCATGTTTCCGAGCTAAAACTGGATCAATTTCTGGATCTGGATTAGCAAGTGCAAAGACAATTGATCCAGGTGCCATTGATGCGACATCTTCTTCTTTGATTAGATTTGAACCACTTACCCCGATAAAGACATCTGCACCATTAAGCGCTTCGTGAACATCTCCACGGAATTCGCCAGGATTGCAATTATCTACAAACCAAGTGCGCATTGGGTCATCACCATCGCGGTGTGCGTGAACAACGCCGTGGCGGTCATAACCAATGATGTGTTGAGCTCCGCTTGCAACAAGCAAACGTGCGATAGCTGTTCCGGCAGCTCCGACACCGATCATCACAATCTTCGCATCAGATAAATTCTTCTTTACAAGCTTGAGCGCATTTGTTAACGCTGCAAGAACGACAATCGCAGTTCCGTGTTGGTCATCGTGGAAAACTGGGATATCGAGCAACTCGCGAAGGCGACGTTCGACCTCGAAGCAACGAGGAGCCGAAATATCTTCAAGGTTAATGCCCCCATAAACAGGAGCAATAATTTGAACAGTTCTTACAATCTCATCTACATCTTGGGTATCAAGGCAAACTGGCCACGCATCGACATCTGCAAAACGCTTAAATAACGCTGCTTTTCCTTCCATAACAGGAAGAGCTGCTTCTGGCCCAATATTTCCTAGACCCAGAACTGCAGATCCATCAGTTACAACTGCAACTGTATTGCGCTTAATTGTAAGGCGGCGAGCATCGGATTTATCTTCAGCAATGGCCTGACAAATTCGAGCAACTCCAGGTGTGTACGCACGTGAAAGGTCATCGCGAGTTTTCAGCGGAACCTTTGAGGTGACTTCAATCTTTCCACCAAGGTGGAGAAGGAAAGTTCTATCTGAAACCTTGCGGACGTTCAGATCCTTATTCGCAGTGATTTCAGCAGTAATTTCTTCGGCATGCTCCGCATTGATTGCATCGCATGTTACGTCAATTACAACTTTTTCAATTGTCGATTCAACAACGTCAAGCGCGGTAATAGAAGCTCCGGTCTTCACGAGTGCTGCGGTTATTTGCGCAACAGGTTGTGCCGATGGATGTCCATCCACGCGGATGGTTATTGCATAGCCAGGACTAGTTGATGCCATTTATACAACTCCGTATAAGCGATCGCCGGCGTCACCGAGGCCAGGAACGATGTACCCGCGTTCATTGAGTTTCTCGTCCATTGCGCCAGTAACTATTGTGATTGGGAAATTTGAAGTTGCGAATGCATCTTCAACGTTTTTCATACCTTCAGGTGCTGCAAGAATCGTAATAGCCGTGATGTCTTGGGCACCTTTCTCGATCAGATAGTTCATTGCCGCGATGAGTGTGCCACCCGTCGCCAACATCGGATCAAGAATGTAACACTGTCGACCAGTTAGGTCTTCGGGCAACCTATTTGCATAGGTTGAAGCTTGCAAAGTTTTTTCATCGCGAACCATTCCGAGAAATCCAACTTCAGCAGTTGGGATTAAGCGGGTCATGCCTTCAAGCATTCCAAGTCCTGCGCGCAAAATTGGGACAACGACTGGGCGAGGCTTTGCAAGAACAAGTCCTGTGGTTTCGGCAACTGGAGTTTTGATCTTAAGAGGAACAGTTTTTACTTCTCGAGTCGCTTCGTATGCAAGAAGCATCACGAGTTCTTCTACCAGTTGGCGAAAAGTTGGCGAATTTGTTTTTTCATCACGTAAAACGGTTAATTTGTGTGTGATTAATGGGTGGTTCGCGACATGGATTTTCACACTCCCACCATAGCGAGGGAAAGGACCCTTGTCTCCTACTGTAGGAGGTGACAGTATTAACACGGTAGCGAGCATAAGTAGCAAAAGGGGGCGCAAAGTGGAATCCGTATCGAATGACTCCGAAGATTATGGCGTTCTTGCTTGGCACGAGGATGGTCGCTGGAACTTGCAAATGCTGGATGACGCCAACGACGTCTCGGCGGTCGTGGATGCCCTCCAAGCAAAACGGGTCAACGGCGGGGCATTTGCCTTGATTGCAATAGATGATGAATTTTTCGTTGTCGCCCGAGCTCTTGGTTCCCAGATGCAGATGATGATTAGCGATGTCACGTATGCAACTGAATATGACGTTGCCGCTGACATCATCGACATGTTGGATCTGCCGATGCCTGAAGATGATGATGAGTCCCAGCCAGGTGGCGATGTAGACCTTTTGGCTGACCATGGCATGAGTGCGATGGAGCTTGAGACGCTAGCTTCTGATGAAGATTTATTTCCTGATGAACAGATTGAAGCCATTGCATGGCGATTGGGATTCGGAGAACAATTTTCAGAGTTGATGGCGTAACAAATGTCTACATTTAACGAAATTGCGATGCGTCGCGCGTTATTGATTGCAGAACAGGCCTTCACTTCCGGAGATGTTCCTGTCGGTGCTGTCGTCATGGACAACATGGGCGAAGTCTTCGGTGAAGGACGAAACAAGCGCGAGGAAGAGAACGATCCTTCAGCACATGCTGAAATCGTCGCACTGCGGCAAGCGGCTAAGGCAAAAGGAAGCTGGCGACTTGATGGGATGACTTTGGTTGTGACGCTTGAACCTTGCGCGATGTGCGCCGGAGCGATTTCGCAATCTCGAATTAAAACGGTTGTCTTCGGAGCATGGGATGAAAAAGCTGGAGCCGTAGGTTCAGTGTGGGATGTTTTACGAGATCCAAGATCACCACATCAAGTCGAAGTTATTTCAGGTGTTATGGAAGAAGAGTGCGCAGAAATACTTAAGAAGTTTTTTGAGGGACTTAGATGACAATCTCGTAAGACGGATTGAGAATAGTTAAAGCACCACTTTCTTCAGCAACCATTCCTTCAGCACAAAGAGTCGAGCCAACATCAAGCCCAATCACTTCACGACGCCCAATAAATTGAAGTGTAATTCCGCCAGTTTCATCCCACACTTCGATTTCCACGCGTGGATTTGCACCAGATGGAGCGGTGCGAATTGCGGTTACTTTGCCACGAACATGCGCACGACGACGCCACGTTGCCCGATTAATAGGAATCAAATCTTCTGAATAATGTGACGTTTCGAAATCACTCGGTATTTCATCGCTCACTCGACGAAGCCCTGGAGCAGCAGTCGGCTTTTCTTCTGATGATGGAATTGGGTCTGATTGAACATCATCCTGTGCCAACACCCGAGTCACATCGAACGGAACAATTGTTGCAACAACGCGTGGAAGTTGTGAGATTGGTTTTGCAATTTCATCAGCAGTTTGATCATGAAGAAGTCTTCCAAGGACAGCGGAGTATGCACGACGTGGGAGAAGAAGCGTTAATTCGACGTCTGGAGATTGAGTTGTGCGAATTGCATAGTCAACAGCGGCATTTGGCAAGCGGCGGTCTGGGCAGTCGATGAATTCGATTGCAACATCTGAGAGCGCTGGGTTTGTTGCCCATGCTTCTTTAATTTCATCGGCATGAAGGTCATCAATGACAAAGTGAACGGCGTTGATCTTTCTTGGCTTGAGAGAGCGGGCGTAGCGAACCGTTCCGAGTGTTGCAAGATCGACTGCATCAACAAGAATTGTTGCGTCATGGCGTGTAATCGAAGTTGCACGATTTTCACCCGCGCCAACACGAAGAGCTGCTTGTTCATTTCGATACTGACGATTCAATTTGATGAGGCCAAATACAAGTATCGGAGTGATTGCCAGAATGACCCAGGCACCTTCAGTAAATTTAACGACTGCGAAAATTACAATAATTACTGCTGAAACGGCGCCAGATAACCAGTTGACTCCAACTTTGTAGACCCAACCCTTGCCTTTATTTTTTAGAGCACGTTTTCCCATTCCAAAACCAACAAGTGCAAAACCAGTAAATACTCCAAGTGCGTAGAAGGCAACGAGGTGATTCACAGATCCGCCTGTAATCAACACAAGACTGACGGCTCCTACCGCAAGAAGGATGATTCCATTTGAGAAAGCCAAGCGGTGGCCGCGCTTAGTTAATTGGCGTGGCAGGAAGCCATCATTGGCGACAAAATTAACAAGATAAGGGAAGCCTGAAAACGCAGTATTTGCACCGGTAATAAGGATCAACATGGTTGTTCCCTGCACGACATAAAACATTACAGATCCAAAAGTCCCAGAACCTAATGTTGCACGCGCAATTTGTGAAATAACAGTTGGAGTACCTGTCTCATATGGAGTTGCCCATGTGCGGTGAGCAAAGTACGAAACTCCGAATACAAGGGAGCCAAGAATCGTAGACATGATCACAAGTGTCTTTCGGGCGTTCACACCTTCAGGTGCACGGAATAGCGAGACGCCGTCAGATATTGCTTCAAGACCAGTTAGAGAGGAGCCACCGTTTGCGAACGCGCGTAGCAAGATGAAGATTGCGGCGAAATTCAGGAGTCCCTTGGCTTGGCCAATCGCCACAGCTCCATGAAGTGCGTTTGGATCAAACTTGGGAAGAGTACCCATTGATAGGCGATAAACACCCATTCCAAAAACAGTCACGAGTGAAAGTACAAATAGATAGGTAGGAATTGCGAAGGCAGCGCCAGCTTCTTTGACGCCGCGCAAATTTCCGAATGTCAGGAGGGCGATAACGGCTAGCGTCATCCAAACTTTATAAGGTTGAAGACCAGTAAAGGTCGAGATAATTGCATCGATGCCCGCCGAGGATTGAATTGCCACCGTAACGATGTAATCGAGCATAAGCGCAACAGCTGCGATTTGCGAGAAGAGAGGTCCAAGGTTGTCGCGCGAAACTACATAAGCGCCACCAGACTTTGTGTAGACCTGCACAACTTCACGATATGAAAAAGTTACAATCACGAGTACCGCCAAAACAACAGCAGTCATCGGCATCAAAATATTGAATGCGGCTAATCCAAATGCTGGAAGAAGAGCCAAGAGAATCTGTTCAGAACCGTACGCCGATGAAGAAATGCAATCGGAGGAAAGAATTCCTAACGCGAAAGTCTTACTTAGGCGCTGGTGAGAAAGGGAATGGCGGTTAAGTGGATTACCCAGGAACGCCTTTTTAAGCCGGTATGTAAAAGGATCCTTAAGTTGAGCATGCTCCTTAAGAACCATGGGGGCAGGGGCGTCGTCACTCCAGGCTTTAGGCACATGCAAATGTTACTTGGCTCATAGCGCATTCAGGTACCAAGCGTATGATTCGGGGATGAATCTGAAGACTGATCTATACATCAATGGCGCCTGGGTAAAGGGAAACGGAACCCTTCCTGTTTACGATCCATCAACCGGAGCCGTAATCGCAGAAGTCCAAACAGCTGGCGACGCAGAATGTGCAGCCGCAGTTGATGCTGCTTTTGCCGCTCAGAAATCGTTTGCGCAGACAGCGCCCCGAGTTCGTGCCGAAATTCTTCGCAAGGCATTCGAAATTATGATTGCTGAAGCCGACGACATTGCTCGTTTAGTTTCCAGAGAAAATGGAAAAGTTTTTTCAGATGCAAAGGGCGAAGTTCTTTACGCCGCTGAATTCTTCCGGTGGTTCTCAGAGGAGGCCGTTCGCACTCCAGGAGATTTTCGTAAATCTCCAAGCGGTGACAAGCGAATCCTTGTAACTCATCAGCCAATCGGAGTTTCACTCCTTATTACTCCTTGGAATTTCCCTGCCGCGATGGCAA
>SESB01001700.1_pt1 | contig 13896 bp, 11 predicted proteins | sample 3171441 | NCBI WGS metagenome assembly SESB01 (sample SAMN06051867, study PRJNA518727) | freshwater metagenome | biome: subpolar coniferous forest; feature: holomictic lake; material: water; isolation source: holomictic Lake 227, 6 m depth | place: Canada: near Kenora, Ontario | collected...
CCACCAGTATTGTTCGCACCAACCGCTTTAGCACCACCACCCCCAATGATCACAGGAAGCGATGATAAACCCGCAGGAATAGAATAATATTTGACATAAGAAACACCTCCTCCACCTCCACCTCCACCGTTTGTCTGCCCACCTCCTCCACCTCCAGCGACAACAAGAACAGACTCGATTGTGGTCAATCCTACAGGAATCAACCACGTCTGAGATGCAGTGAACATAACAACTGTAGTATCAGAAGAGACTGTATCGCCAGAATTGACCCATTTAGTCCCGTTATACCATTCTAATAAATTATAAGTTGTGTCGTAATAAAGAGCAGTACTAGACAGCGTTACAGCAGGGCGACTAGCAGAAGTGCCAAAAGATATTGTAGAACTGCCTACACTGCTAGATCCTCCACCCCCACCACTGGTTTCTATCTCAACCCAAGCACCACTATACCACTCATAATTTATCAAGGTGGTATTGTCTACCCAAATAGCATTAGATGGTCCCATAGGCGCAGAACTTGCGTATATGAAAGTCGTCATATTACCACTCACAGTAGTAACACGAACATCTAATCCACTCAACGCTGATTGCACATTCGATCCTGATAAGTTGCCTGTAGTTATGATCGAAACGTTGAGCGCACTTAGTGAACTTAACTGTGTTTGTACACTTGAAGATATAGATGCTATTGTCACATTAGCAGCAGTTATCGATTGATTTAAAGTAGCCGATGCACTTTGAAGAGACGTATAGTTCGCCGTTACTGAACTATTGAGGGTATTGATATTGCTCTGTAGCGTACTAGAAACCGAAGCTAATGTAGTATTAGTAGGGACAGAAGTACTTAAAGTAGTTATTCTAACATCAAGAGAACTTAAAGCAGACTGTATATTCGAACCAGATAAATTTCCGGTACGAATGATGGAAATATTAAAAGCGGACAGAGAACTCAATTGCGTCTGGACACTCGAAGATATCGAAGCTATTGTCAGATTCGCGGCAGTTATAGACTGATTAAGCGTTGAAGATACACTCTGAAGTGAAGTGTAATTAGCAGTTACAGAACTATTTAAAGTGTTTATATTACCCTGAAGAGTCGAAGAGACTGAAGCTACTGAAGTATTATTAGCTGTTATCGACTGATTAAGCGTTGAAGATACTGAAGCTAATGTAGTATTAGTAAGAGCCGAAGTGCTGAGGGTTGTAACACGAACATCTAAACCACTCAATGCGCTTTGAATATTTGTTCCAGATAAATTTCCAGTACGAACGATGGAAATATTAGAAGCACTTAATGTGGCGGTGCTTGCTGTGATAGCACGATTAAGAGTCGAAGAAACCGATTGTACTAATGTAATATCTGCTTTGAGTCCTAAGGCAGATAAGGCTGCGAGCGACAGAGGTTTATCGAGATCGCTTGTATTATCTACAGCAGATAATCCAACTTGCTCCTTGGTGATATCGTCTTTTATCCGAAGAGCAGTACGGATCCCAGATAATGTAACAAAGTCTGTTGTCGTGATTTCAATAGCCGCCATCTCTTATTTATGAGAGATGCTGCTAGAGATGGAACTTTAACCGTTCCTAGAAGTATATAAACCCTGACTGTATTTCTCCGCACCTTCAACCACAGTGAAGCCTACAAGAACAGGGGTTCCAGTAAGACGCTTTGCCGCTACAGTATAACTAATAAATTCGCGCTCACCAGTCAATTCAAAATTTGCCTTTGCGACTACACGCTTAGTGTCTTCTACAGCTACGAACTGTTGTGATTGATTATCCCAAAAGCGATCGTCCTTCTTGATGTTCTTGATGTTGATTTGCATAATTCGATTATACATCAGTCAACTACGAAGTCCATTCAATTTTATAATTCGATCAAATTCAGCTGCTTGTTTATTTGGGAAGTCATCGATCTCGTGGAGAAGTTCTTTATAATTTTCCATCGGCCCTATTATATCACGGGACATCGTTCCATGTTTTTTGCGCCGAGCACGAAATTCTTTTGGACCAGGCGCGAAGAATATATCAAAGTCCTTGTATTCTCCATATTTAAATTCTAATTTACCTTCCATGGAAATATTTAAGGGAAAGATTTGGGAAATTAAAAATAAAAGTTTTTCTGGCTGGTTCCGCAGAATTGTATATAATAGAGGTGTTGTCAGTGATGAACTGATAATAAATTGAAAATAATTGAGAAATCAGTTGACAAAAGTAGGATCGATGCCATAATTATTATTGTCAATGAAATCAATATTATCCAGTTTTACAAGTTGGTCGAGAGGGTGTGAACAACACCGACTCGCGAAGGCCTGTGCCCTGGATATTATGCCAGGCAATTATAAAGGAGGGTCTTCAAAGTTCTAAAAGAGTAGAGAACATAGAATTTTGAAGACCCGCCCAAAAGGCGGGTTTTTTGTTTTGTAGAATAGAGTAAATTTTTAGTATATATTTGGAGGCTTTTAAAAAGTTTGTGGGCCAGAAAATCACAAAGTAAACAACGGATATAGAGTTTGGACTTTTCTCCCCTCGGAAGGAGAACTGCGTGGAATCCAAATACACCTTAAATAAGTGCCCCCGCCGTACTCAGAGAAATCTGGTGGTGAATTTTATTGGCCTGTGACAACAATTACAGGCAATTAAATTTGAAGTATCAATGAAATTCTATGAAAAGATGAATTGATGGGCGCCTCAAACACAACACTCGTTGTAAGTGAAAGGTGAAAAACTTCTAAAATAATTCAGCCAGGTACGAAGATCCTGGCACATTTTCCGGCGTATAGACCGTTATGGAGGCGGGCGAAGCTGTAACCTTCGTGCTGTAATAGCCAGTACGGTTCGATTCCGTAGACGCCGACCATTAGCAAATAAACATTGAAGGTTCGAATCCCAACCATAAGTAAATATATGGAAATCAAATGTAAGACATGTGAACAAATAATAGTCAAAGAGTGGAGAAACCAACCAAAGAAGTCGCCACTACTTTTCTGCTGTAGAGCATGTAGTAATAAACGAAACCATTCTGAAGAATCAAAAAGTAAAATTTCAGCCACAGTAAAATCTAGCATACATTCATCACAAAGAGATAGTGGTGACTTACGAAAGTGTATAGATTGTGACAATCAAATTTATGTGGGCAAATCGACGCCATCGTACAAAGGTAGATGTGTTGATTGTCGAAAGGTATTGGAGCAAAATAATAAGATTTTGCGCGAATCTTTTAGAAAAATATTGATGGTATGTGCAGCATGTGGTGAAGGATTTCATCGACTACCTTCGAAGACTGATGTGGTCGTGTGTAGTTCAAAATGTGCCGGAACATATGCAGGTATGTTGAAACGGAAAGAACAATCAATATTGTTTGATGAGGGTAAATTAAAATATCGAAACAAAATCCGCCGAATATTAGTTGAAAGATTTGGTTGCATTTGTCAAATCTGTAATAATACAGAATGGCAACATCAACCGATACCATTACAGGTTGATCATGTGGATGGCAACGCTTCAAACAACACACCAGAAAATTTAAGATTGGTGTGTTATAATTGTGCCGCACTACTTCCTACCTTTGCAGGAAGAAATAAGGGTAGTGGCAGAAAGTCGAGAGGGTTAAAAGCATACGAATAATTTAGTTGGGTAATTAGTGTAACTGGAAGCATCGACGGTTTTATAAACCGTGTGGCCTAGATTTGGCCCGAGCATCGGTTCGATTCCGATACCATCTACCATATTGCGTTCAGGTGGTCTGGTGACCATTTCAGTCTCATAAGCTGAAGAGCTACGTTCAAATCGTAGGTTCGCTACCAATTTTGTTGAAGGTTGGCTTAGAAGCAGCAATCCTTTAAAGAGTAGAGCGAAGTGCGGGTCTCCGATGTCAACGGCTGATTTATCAGTGTCTGTGATGATGTGAATGTGTCAAAGTCAGATATTGACATTCACATTGGATACCGTCTGACCATGGAAAGTAAAAGAACACCCCTGAGAAGGTAAGGTTCAATTCTCTTTTGGCGTAGTAGCACACAACAAATAACCCAGAATAGCTCAACAGTGGAGCAGCTCTTTCATACGGAGAAGGTTGCAGGGGCGGAACCTGCTTCTGGGACATAAAATTTAATAACATGGGCATATTTTGGTAGTGCGAATGCGGTTGACTCCATAAATATAACATGAAGCTTGTTGAAATAATATGTCCTGTTTGTGGTTGTAAGGCGATGAAGAGTAAGGCCGAAGTGACCAGACGCACCAAGATAGGAAATAGAATATATTGTTCTAAGGAATGCGCGAACAAAGGCGCAGGAAAAACGAGGAAGATATTCGAAGAGTATGAAACAGTATGTGGTATATGTACAACAACATTCATAACATCTGATTGCAAACATGGTAAGAAATTCTGCAGTCAACGTTGTGCAAATGTCCATTCACAGACTTTCACCGACCCTCAAAAAGTTTCAGTCGGTATGAAAGCGGCTTGGAAAAGAGGTGATTTTGACGGCTTGATTGGGTCGAATACGACCAGAGGGGAACAAAATATTTACGTTTTAAAATGTAAACAGTGCCAAAATGGTTTTGTTTCAAAAACAGTTAGGAAAACGTGTAGTGATGAATGTTGTAGAAATTTAAGATCAGCACAAGCTACCGCCAATCCAAATTGCGGAGGCGAAACAAATTACAGAAAGAATTATTACAAGGGTATTTGGATGGATAGTACATGGGAAGTTAAAATTGCGGAATATCTAGATATGAACGAGATCGAATGGGTTCGTTCAAGAAAAATAATGTTCTATTGGACTGATGTGAATGATAAAAAAAGAAGATATTACCCAGATTTTTACCTTCCGAAATTTAACGCATATCTGGATCCGAAAAATAAATTTTTGTTAGTAAAGGATAAGTTCAAACTTGAACAAGTAGTCAAAGAAAACAACATAAATCTTGTTTATGGGTCGTTAGAAAAGATAATGAATTTTATAGATACGGGGAGCGAGATAGCTGGTGTTATCGCCTGATTTGCAATCAGGTCCGTAAGGTTTTAGGAGGGGTTCAATTCCCCTGCTCTCCAGTATATTTGGGTTAGTAAACCGTTAAGGAGACGGGCGCGACTGTAGATCGCGCTGGCTTTATGCCATCTGTGAGATCGTTACTCACCTAGCCCACCAAATTTGCTAGTGTAGCTCAGAAGCAGAGCAGTCCGTTGATAACGGTCAGGTCGGGATCGCAAAATTCCCCACTAGCACCATTTTTAATTCGAGATGTAGGATAGTAGCTAATCCGTCTGATTTGGGATCAGAACATCGTGGGTGCGAGTCCCACTATCTCGACCATGGCTAGGTAACTGAGGTAGATTAGTGCGGGTCTGAAAAGCCTGAGACGTCGGAGCGTTACCGACCCTAGCCACCATGAAAATTAGGAAATGAGTCCCTTGAGAAGGAATTTCGTCCTCCGGTAAAAATCCGGCGACCTGGGTTAGCCGATAAGACTCTCCAATTTGTGCCATCGTAGGGAGAGGTGGAAGTCACACATCATGCCGAAAGGATATCAAGTAATGCTATGGACAATAGAAACTTGAGAAAGTATCGGCTATTCCTCCAATTTATAGATACGAGTACCAACAGCATGGTTACCTCCCTGTCACGGAGGACATAAAGCGGGCGCAACACCCGTCGTATCTGCATTCAGTACAAGTTCCAGTTATAATGAATATGAAACTGGTGGTGGATGACCGCCTGCCTTACCGCGGAGCAGCCCTAAGCTGACAACTTGCTTTGAAAGTTGTATTTAATCCCTACGTAGCCCAACGGCAGCAGGCACAAGTTTTAGGAACTTGAAAGTGTCAGTTCGAATCTGACCGTAGGGACCACTTTTAATGCCGCATGAAGTTTAAACTGGATAAAATACGTTGTAGAGGTCGCTACTCTAAACGAGATAGTTGGTTCAAGTCCAGCCGTTGCGCGCCATTTTAAATTCAAGGGAAGTTATTAAATGTCGGATAAAACATTCACTTCTTTTTCCTAGGGGAGTGAAAGATAGCAGATTCGAATTCTGCCCCGCGAGCCAATTTTAGAATTATCTGAGCTTATAAACAAAACTCTCAGAGTGACAAAAGTAATGTTGACGGTGGGAAAGGCCACACCAAAGAGTTGGGGTCAAATCCAGCTCCCAATTTCAAGCACGACAACTCCGCGAGCAAGGAGGTTGTAATTCGAGCATGATGACATGTACGTGCGGTTTAAGCCCGAATCACTGCTCCCAATTTATGGGTCCGTTAGCGTAGTCTGGCCGAACGCACCGTGCTTTTAACACGGAACACCAACACCGTAGGTTCAAATCCTACCGGGCCTACCCTGTCACCTAGTCGACTTGAGATTAGGCGGGTACCCCACTCGAAAAAGGAAACACCCCAAGGGCCAAATTTACCAGGAAGCACGATCGGCGGTTAGTCAAGTAACTAAATGGGTTCAAAGTCCATCTTCCTGTCTGCGTCATTAGCACAATGGTAGTGCGGTACTTTGCCAAGGTATCTACGAGGGTCCGATTCCCTCATGACGCTCAACCCTGTAGCAACCTCGAGGTTTAACGGAGTCATGATCCGTTAATGCAGGGACCAATTTCAAAACACGAAAAGATAACTTACCGTGTCAGTAGACCTTTGGATTAAGTCTCTATTGATGGTGCCACTTTCCGTTGTATTGGCTGTTACTTGTTAATCCACTCGAAACAGCCTGAATTAATTTTGCGCCTCTTTGCAATAGAGGTCTAAGCGAAAAGCTGCTCTCAAATCGTGCGGCTCAAAAGGGTGAAAATCCCAACGATATATTAAAAGCTAACTTAAAGCTATAACCCAAAGGCGATCGTAAATCGCTCATAGGGAGAGTGACAGCTAGAGAGAAAGCACCAATTTTCCGGATACAAAGGTAACGTTCCGTCAACACTACGACGCAGTAGGTGCTCAAGAGAGACATCAATACGTGAGCTGCAAGAAGTTGACTATTCGGGATATAATATTTTCATAAAACCTAGATCGGGGTATCATAGCGATGAAATTGCATGAGTAGATCGTGAACGTGCGCTGTGCGGTAATGGGATAATGGAATGCAATCCAGAAAACTAGGAGTTAGGAAGGAAACTTTCAGTCCTTTTAGTCCTTATGAAATAATTTGAGAGTCAGCTTAGCGGCTGTGAAATGGATTAATTTCTAACCTCTCGAAAATATGGGCATTAGACCATTGAGTTCGCCCCAAACTAACCAATAGTGACTTCTTGGAGAGACAGGAAATTTAATATTGTAGGTTCCATCAAAAATCTTTAAGATGATGGAATGAAATTAGGATATCACGGGACGTCATATGAGGCAGGTTTAGAAATTCTCAAGAAGGGATATAGGAATGACGTTGAGAAATATTGGACTGTTTCGACAGGCAATATGTATGTATTTGCTGGAGGCGAAAATGATGGCAACAGAGCAGCGTTACAAGGTATGCCGGTAGGAATAAAGGCCAACTCAAGAAAACGATCTGTTGTGGTGGTTGATATAGAAAATATGAATACTGTAGCGGATATGAGAGCTACAGATACAAGAAATGCCGCTTATGAAATTAAACAAAATGTGAGAGGGCGTGATATAGTTGCGATATACACTGATGTAGTTCCCCTTCATCCGATTTATAGGGTTATTGGTGCGGTTGTGTGGGATAAAATGCATAAGAGCCCACTTCAAAATGAAAAGATGACAATAACAAAGGAATTATCCGAAGAAGAGAGAGTGTTATTTGATATATTTCATGAAGTGAAAACAAACCCTAATATAGAATTTGTGATGGAGCGGACTTATGTAAAACGCGGATGGAGTAGTAAAGTTCCCAAATCTTTTATTAGTAAAACATGAAGTTGACAATTTTTTAATGCGGTATAATATATTCAAATGAAACGAACATTAACAGCATCAGAGGCGGTATATGGATTTGCATCTTGGTTGACGACTAGATACGACGCGATTACTATTAGCGCAAACCATGATGCAAGCGGGATAGCTGAGTTGTGTGAACGTTTCGTAGAAGAGAATAAATTGGATGCCCCACGAAATGGTTGGGAAAAGACTTTGAGTCATCCAAAAGGATAAGGATTTTAATGTGGGTGTAGTTCAATGGCAGAACAGGAGTTTTCCAAACTTCATATGAGAGTTCGATTCTCTTCACCCGCTCATAAGCGCAAATGGGCGAAAGACAAAACGAGCATCAAAAGTACGTAATTTTGATGTTTGTATAGCCGCTCCGAGCGGGGAGAGATTCTTGTTTAAATCAAGATTTGCGTGCCAATTTCGAAAAGGTATTATATAGATTCGACGGAATCGAAGTAACTGACCTAACAGGGATAGATGTGATGTAGTTTATGGTGAACACCCGGCGAGGGAGGAGGGCATTCGAGTTGTCCACAACAGAACGTTTCGTGAAACCCCCTATAACTTTAAATGCACGTGTAGTATAACAGATAGAACACAGCGCTACGGACGCTGAGACGAGGGTGCGACTCCTTCCATGTGCAGTATTTAAAAATTTCCCTGCTAAACGATGCGGAACATATGACTACGTTGAAGAATTAGTTTTCAGACTGATTACTGGACCTAAGTAAAGTATACACCCTTTATAGCTGAAACAATAGAGAAAGTGACTTGAAATGATATAGTACGTCGAAAAGTTATATGACAGGGAATTGATTTTATGCCGATGATGAACAACAGCATGTTTACCTCTCTTTCAAGGAGGACTAAGCGGGGGCAGCACCCGTCGTCGGTACCATAGAGCCAGGAACATTCCTCTGCTAGAGATAGTATCGAATACCTGGCGTTTTTAATACCGAGGTGGGGGAATGGTAGACCCACCGCTCTTTGAAAGCGGATTTTTGATCGTTCGAGTCGATCTCTCGGTGCCATTTAAATTGCGGGGAGCTGAAGCAGCCAAGGTGTCTCATAAGCATCTTAAGGTGGGGCAGTACCATCCTCCGCTACCATTTTCCATTCAAATTCACGAGATCAAATTAGTGAAGATCTTAGGGGTGCTTTCACTATAAAGCAGGATGGAATATACGGATGGGGCTATAGTAGCCGGAGGAACTCCAAATCCCTCGTCGATAGAGTGCGATTCTCTACATCCGTGCATATGGTCGGCGGTAAGGCCCAAACGCTGTAAGTCCTACACTAGGGGAGGCCCAGTCGAGCGTACCAATAATGCCGAGTTAACCCGGCCTCCATTTTGTAGACAAATTAGATAAGTACTTTACTATGAAAAATAATGATACATTCTTAATGGAAAGTGTTTATGCAGAAATGCTTGGCGAAAAGAAAGCCGAGAAGGGTGTAAATCCCTTTGCAGTTTGTGCTGCTTCTGTCGGAAAGAAAGGAAAGAAATTTAAAAAATGCGTTAAAGACGTAGAGAAGAGAATGGTGAAAGAAGGAGAAGCTACCATTCAAGACGAGATCGTTGCAAAATTAGAAAAGAGAGGGTTTCAATGGAAGGGTGAAGATAAAGCAGACGGTGCAATTTACATGAGTGGTAGCAAAGGTGGAAGTCATTTCTACGCTGAAGTTGGTACCGATGGTTCAGTGAATGGCGGATCGTTTGAAGAGTTTGTTAGAAACGTTCCTACCCTTTCGAGAGATGAAGAAGATGATCGTCCGTCTCATGAATATGATGAGCCGTATTATTCTGAAGACGAAATGTATTAAGGTTTTAAGCCGCATACCCAGAGATAGCGCTGGCCTCGATTGGTATTCGAGTGGTGGTTAGTGCAATTCTAACATGTGGCTCTGCAGTATATTAGTAATGATATTTAAATATGGTTTACTGGTGCTTTCTTTGAAATGTTTTTGTTTTGTAGTATCAATAATGTGTAAATTTATTTGTTTATCGATACAGAGATCAATTTTCTTTCGTTCTCTGTCTTTTATTATCATCAATTGATCTTGGCCGAATATAGGTTCATAATGAAATATTCCATTCAGTTCGAATGCTAAACACAGTGAAGGGATATGGATGTCCAATTCATAGCCAATAGCTTTGTTTTGATTAAATTTAAAATCTAAATCAGGATATAAGTTTATCAATTGTTTTTGTAGCCAAATTTCAAGTTTGGATACGCGTGTACCGAAAGTACGGCGTTTATTATTATATGATGCACTACATGAATTCCCACAAAATACGCTATCATTTTTGATAATCTGCGTAGCTGTGCGATACACCATTTTCTGACAATTTTTGCAAGGAAATTCTTTACCATTTTGGGGTGGGTGGTTGCATTTTGTACATAGATCTTGTTTGCGTTTTTTTCTTGTTGTTGCGTTTATAGTTTTTTTAGTTTTCGAAAATGATTCACCACATCGATCACATTCACAAGATAGCAAATCTTGTAATCTAGCATTTTCATATTGATCCGTTGTATAAAGTTTCATAATATTACTTATGTTTCGAGACATATATGCGGCTCTATACGGGGGCGTTCTGGCTTCGACTTTATTGGAGTACTAACGCAAACAAGCAGAGGAAATCATCTTGGCCTCTTAAAAATGGTGATAAAACAAACAAAAGCAAAGTTCATATCGAACCTCGCCGCTGGTATCAGTTCACGTTGGAATGGTCTCGTTGAGTCCATGACATGTGATTCTGATCTTGCTCTTGCAGCCTAAACAGTTGTAAGGGGATTATTATGAGAGTTAAAGCTTGAGGTTAGTATCATAGTAGTACGCCCACAAATGATAGCAAAAATGACAATTGTTGATGTCATAAAACCAACTGCGGAAATAGAACGGTAACTAATACGCGACAGTGATAAGCCCGTTTGAAGCTTGTAAATGTTAGGAATAGATAAGATTTTATGGAATCGGCTATCGTAGGCCGACATCTCCACCATATGCTCCGTTCGTCCAACCAGCAGGACAACCGATTGATGTTCGGTGAATCAGGATGCAAATTCTTGACGGAGTACCATAAGCACAGTGAGATAGCTGGTTTGAAATCAGCGGCCTGCAAAACCGCAAGGCGAAAGCCTACGTAGGGTTCGATTCCCTAACTGTGCTCCATAATTTTGTTAAATACAATTATGAAATCAAAAGATCAGTTGTGTTTAGAAAGTATATACCACAATTCATTTCTTGTGGAAGATATTTTCGCTTTTATAGCAAATCCAAAAAAATTCGCAAAATCGCACGCCGAGACGCATACAGCAGAAAAAAAGAGGATTGTAGAAAACGAACGCAAATTTTTCAAAAGTAAATCAATTGGATCGCATAACATATATTTGGGAGTTGTTGGTAGTGGGGAGGGATTATTGGACCATATGAAACAAGCAAAGGAGCTTGGGTATGATCTTGAAAATACTTTCTTCTTTGAGATGGTATGGAAATATTTCAATGACATACTTTTAAAGTACCTTGGGATGATGGGAGTTAGTACGTATTTGGATACAATTTCAATTTCAGATAAGGATTACAGTATCACACCATCGACAAATGTATTTAAAGGGGATAAAGTTATAGAGGCGATGTTGAGTAAGGACTCAAGGATGCCTAGTATAATACATGCTGAGCTTCCTCCTAATGGTTCGCAACTTAATAATAATTTAGAAAGAGCAAGAGGTGTTGAGATTAATTCATCAGATGTAACTCATATAGACTTTGATATAACTTCCTCAACATCAGGAGAGAAGATTTGTAGTGACATGGATACATTTTTTAACACATATAGCAATTTACAATCATTAGTACAAGTACATTCTTGGAGAAGAAAATTAGAACCTACCGGCGAAGGAAGTAAACGTGAGCAAGATTTTTTGCAGCAATGGGAAGATTGCATTGACGTGATATCAAGTACTGGGAAGAAGTCAGTACGGAAGGACGGAGGTTATTTCAACTCAATGTTGGGATTTGTGATAAATCCTCACAATGGTTATATCGCTGATCAACAAGAACAAGTACTCAAGAATATTATCGAGACTGGTAAGATGTATGACTCGTATGTGCAGGTATATGTAGGAGGTGCAGAAGGTGGTATGACCACGATGATTTCAATATCTACTGTTCGTGGTAGTGGTGAATGTATCTTTGATATTTCCGTGGAGAGAGAACGTGTAAGAAAAGATGCCCTCGGTTATATCAAGTATGTCAAAAATTTTATAGCATCTAATCCATCACATCCACTTATTGAAAGATTAAAGCAATTTGATGAATTTATTAATAGCGTTCTGTAGACTAGAACGTAAATATATATCTTAAGGCCGAAACGTTGATCGGCCGAGCATGAGGGATGAGAAATCATTTCAAAGAAGTGTGCCAAATTAAACAACGCGACATCTCGGAGAGCACGAGAAATACACATGGGTGGCGAAATGGTAGACGCACCGCACTGTTAATGCGGAGATGAAAATCACCTGTTGGTTCGAGTCCAACTCCATGTGCCATTTTAGTCACGCCTTGGTCGCATAGTGGTCGATTGCACGGGTTTTGTAAACCCGAAGGGAAACCTCGCGTCGGTTCAAATCCGACCCATGGCTCATTTAAACGCCTCATGCAAGCGCCTGGATCTCCTTTGTAACGAGACATGCCGATTGCGATATCGGATGAGGCTCATTAATGCTCCGGTAGCCCAATGGCAGTAGGCAATAGTTTCAAAAACTATCAAGTGTGAGTTCGAGTCTCACTCGGAGTACCATGTGCATCGTTAACTTAATCAGATAAAGCTCCGGCTCTTAACCGGTTGGATACTGGGGCGGTTCCAGTACGATGCACCATCAGCCTGAGTTAGTCAGGCACTATTATTAAATCGTGTGCTAGTTTAAATTGTAAAACGCCATTCCGAAAAATGGAAATGCCGATCGTTCACGGTAAGCACGACTATTAAATTTCCCTAAGCTAAGGGAAACGGGGAATAGCATAAAACTAAGTCTATCCCTAGGGCAGAGAGACGTTGACAAGTGTGGTTCGATTCCCTAGCTCTGGTGAGCATTTGTCCTTCGGAACGTTCGTGAGATCCTGCCAAATGTTTTTATTCAAATGTAGTGTAACGTCAGCACGACTCCACTTTGCGGGGGTTAGTGGAGGTTCGATTCCTTCCTTTTGAGCCAATTTAAATTGTTGTAATATGTGATCAACTTCATAAATAAAAATGAAGTCGCCAGTAGTGGCGCAAAAACATATGAACATTAAAATCAACGGAAAGAATACTCGTCAATATACTCACAACGGTAACGTTTACATCGAGGGACGAGAAGGAACAGAATACACAATCAGATTACAAAATGACCATTACAATCGTAGGTTGTTTGTTATATCTATCGACGGGGTCAATGCAGTATCTGGCAAGAACGCATCAGAAGACACCCATAACGGTTATATCATTAACGCATTTGATTCTTTGGATCTTAAAGGATTTAGGATTAATGACAATGATGTAGCATCATTCAAATTTGTCAAAGCTGATCAAAGCTACGCTAAGACCACAACAGGAGATAGTATCAATTGTGGAGTGATTGGTGTGAAGATATATGACGAATTAGTACCTCAAGTCACTTTTACCACTTCTATTATGGGTACAACGAACGCAGTCTATTATAGGGGTCCTCAAGATTGTGCAGGAAACTGGCCGTCAACCTGTGGAGGTACTACTGGTCATTTGGGTTCTGCGTGCAGCGATAGCGCTTCACTTGGAGTAAATTACTGTCAGACTGATTTTGGTAATGTCAAGTCTTCACTCGAAGCAGCTTATACTTCTTCAGTGTCTGAACCGGTGCCTGATTTCAATTTAGGAACGGGTTGGGGATCCAAACAAACTCAGTCAGTAAAGGAAGTTGAGTTTAAAGTTGGAGCTTTGATTTTAACCGAAATGGTTTATTACGCGAGCAAGGCGCAGTTGG
>SESB01001701.1_pt1 | contig 13894 bp, 10 predicted proteins | sample 3171441 | NCBI WGS metagenome assembly SESB01 (sample SAMN06051867, study PRJNA518727) | freshwater metagenome | biome: subpolar coniferous forest; feature: holomictic lake; material: water; isolation source: holomictic Lake 227, 6 m depth | place: Canada: near Kenora, Ontario | collected...
CTACCGGGTCTACCTGGTGAACGGCATGAACGCGGAGAAGTTCAGCGCCGCAGGCATCCAGGGCGGCCGCCAGTTCGGCAAGGAGGCCAAGGCCCAGAGCCTAGCCTGGACCGGCCGCCTGGACTGGTCCCCCCTGGTGGGCACCACCGCGGGCCTGAGTTTCTACACGGGCAACAGCAACCAGAGCGGTATGGGCGAGGCCCTGACCACGACCCTCTGGGACCTCCACGCGGAATACCGGAACCGCGGCCTGCAGCTGCGCGGCCTCTACACCCGCACCACCCTCAGCGCTCCCTATCTCGCCCAGCTGGGCGCTGCGGACCCCGCCCGGGCGAGCGGCACGCGCCAGTGGGGCGGCTACCTGGAGGCTGGCTACGACCTGCTCTCCGGCCGGCAGGCGCTCATCCCCTTTGTCCGCTGGGAGCGCCTGAACACCCAGGCCGAGGTGGTGCAGGGTGTGCTCCCCACCGGGGCCTTCGACCAGAGCGTCCTCACCGTGGGACTGAACTGGAAGCCCATTCCCAACGTGGCCCTGAAGGGCGATTTCCAGCGCCTTGAAAACCAGGCGCGGACCGGCCAGAACCAGACGAACCTCGCCCTCGGCTTCTACTTCTGAGGTGACCATGAACCTTCAGCGCATCCTCAGGCCAGCAGCGGTCCTGCTGCTCGCAGGCACCGGGCTGGGGGCGGCGCTGCCCACCACCCCGCAGGCCCTCGCGCTCGCCTTCCCGGGCGCGGAGTGGACCCGGAAGGAGCACTGGCTCACGGAGCCGCAGGCGCAGCAGGTGCAGGCGCTGGCGGGGACCGCCCCGGCGGGGCTGTGGCAGGTCTCCTACGAGGCCCGCGGGGGCGGACAGCTGCTGGGCGTGGCCTACCTCGACACCCACCGGGTCCGGACCCTGCCGGAGACGGTCCTCGTGGTGATCAGCGCGGCCGGCCGGATCCAGCGGGTGGAGGTCCTCGCCTTCCGGGAACCCCAGGAATACCTCGCCAAGGAGGCCTGGGTGCGCCAGTTCGACGGGAAGCCGCTGGATGCCCAGCTCTCCCTCAAGGGGGCCATCCGCCCGCTGTCGGGCAGCACCCTAACGGCCCACGCCCTCACCGACGCGGCCCGGCGGATGCTGGCGCTGCACCAGGTGCTCCACGGGGCTGCTAAGTGACCGCCCTGGAGCGGTGGAGCCTGCACCTGGGCGCCCTCCTGACGGCCCTCAGCGGCCTGGCCACCGGGTGGCTGCGGTATTTCGGCCGGGTGGCGGGCGAGTTCGGCCCGGAGCCCCATCCGCTGCAGGGCCTGGCGCAGCACCTCCATGTGCTCGCGGCGCCCTTGCTCCTGTTTGCCCTCGGCATGGCCGTGCGGGGGCACCTCGCCGCGAAGCTGCGGGCGGGCGCCGAGCGCCGCCCCACGGGGCTGAGCCTGGGCCTCTTGATCCTCCCCATGGTGGCCTCCGGCTACCTGCTGCAGGTGGCCGTAGTCCCGGGGTGGCGCCTCGCCTGGGCCTGGGTGCATGGCCCCGCCAGCGTCCTCTTCCTGCTGGCCTACCTCGGGCATGGCCTCAGGACGGCCATCCTGGGCCGCTCACGGGGCGGGCTCGATGGTGACGCCCCTTTCCGCCTTCAGGAGGACCTCCCGAACCAGCAGGGTCGCGTCTTCCAGCGTGAGCTGCTGGCCCCAGGCGGGCATGGTGTAGCCGAACAGGATGCCCCGCCGGATGGTCCGGCTCATGGAGCGGATCTCCCGGTCCGTGGCTGGTCCGCTCAGGGTGCGCGATTCCAGGGCCACCTTCGTGAAATCCAGGCCGCCCAGCCGCTGACCGTCGGGGCCCTGGGCGGAGCCGTCCAGGCCATGGCAGCGGGTGCAGTGCTGCTGGAAGAAGGTCTTCAGCTCGGGGACGGAGCGGCCCTTCACCTCCGGGGCCTGTCCCGCCAGGGGCAGCCAGGCGGACCCCAGGGCGAGCACTCCGAGGGCGGCCCAGCGGGGAAGGCGGGCGGCATCGTGCAGGCAGGTGATGAGTGGCATGGGCACGCCTCCAGGTTCAGGGAGCGCCCGCTTGGTTGCGGGACTCCGCAGGGATAGGGTCGCCTGCTGAGCCGACGGCGATAGATCCGGTTGGCAGATGGCATACCCTCCGCTCGGGCCGCCCAGGTGGCTCAGAGGTGGCGGCTGCCGGTGTCCTTCAGTGCGAGGGCCATGCGCGTGCAGGCCTCGTTCTGCTCCTCGACCGTGTGGGCGGCGAAGCCCAGGCAGATGTGGGGCCGCTGCTTGCGGTGGAAGTCATAGAGGGAGCCGGGATAGAAGACCACGCCGCGGGCGAGGCAGCGCTGGGTCCAGGCCTCGAGAGGCACCTCGTCGGCCACGCGGACCCAGAGGGAGAGACCTTCCCGGGGGTTCTTCACCGTGAGGGCGGGATGGAGGTGCAGCAGCAGACGGTCCACCATGGTGTCCCGACGCTCGTCCGTGAGCTTGCGGATGCGCCGGAGGTGCCGCACGATCTCGCCGTCCCGCAGGGTCTCCTCGATGGTGGCTTCCTGCACCAGGTTGCCGGGCCAGTCCACGAGCTGCCGCTGCTGGGCCAGGGCCTTGATGAGGCTCGACTCGCCGGCCAGGAAGCCCACCTGCAGCCCCGGGGCGAGGATCTGCTCGAAGCTGCCGAAGTAGAGCACCCGGCCGTGGGGATCCTCGCTGGCCAGCGGCAGGCTGGGGTTCTTCTCCCGGTGGAAGCCCAGGATGGGATCGCCCTCCAGGATGCGGAACCCATGGACCCGGGACAGCTCGAGCAGCCGCTTGCGCCGGGCGGGGTCCAGCACCACCTGGGTCGGGTGCTGCGGACTGGCGGTGACGTAGAGGAGGCGGATGGGCTCCTGGATGAGCAGGGCCTCGAAGGCCTCCACGTCCAGGCCGTAGGCATCCACGGGGACCGGAAAGAGCCGGGCCCCGGCGGACCGGAAGGCCTCGGCCACCCGGAACCAGCCGGGATCCTCGACGGCCACGGCGTCCCCCGGCGCGAAGAGCACGCGGGAGACCAGGTTGAGCGTGCTCATCAGGCCCCGGGTGAGGAGCAGGTTGCCGGCCTCGACCGACAGCCCGCGCATATCCCGGAGCATCTTGCTGAGCGAGTTGCGGAGATCCAGGAGGCCCCGAGGATCCCAGCCGGGCTGCAGCAGGCGCTCCGGATGGAGCTTCAGGATCCGGCCATAGGCCCGGTGGATGGCCTCGGTCGGCGCGAGCCGCAGGTCAGTGGCATCCGGGATGAGCTGGAAGGACGACAGGGCCGAGGCGCCGGGCTGGAAGAAGGGCTCGCTGGGAGGCGTGGGCCGCTTCCACGAGGCCGAGTCCTGGGCGGAGATGCCGACGGGGGCATTGAGGACGAAGGGGCGCTTCCGGGAAACGAAGGTGCCCCGGTCCGGGGCCACTTCGATCCAGCCTTCGGCTTCCAGTTCCTTGTAGGCGGTCAGGGCGGTGTTGCGGTTGACGCCCAGGAGCTCCGCCATCGCGCGGGTCCCGGGGAGGGCATCGCCGGGCTGGAAGCGCCCGCTGCGGATGCCCTCCTCCAGGGCCTTCACCAGCTGCAGATACAGGGGCTCGGGCCGGGTGCGGTCAAGCGCGATGGCGAGGTCCCAGTTGGCCAAGTGGAGTCTCCAGTGTGGGGATCAGAATTGAGCCCTACCGTAATCATGTCAAGACAACCTTCTTCAGTAGCCCGAGCCGACGGTTACGCCGCCACCCGTGTAGGGAGCGCCGTAGCTGATGGTGGCAAACAATCCGTGGGACTCTGCCTGCGGACCGGCCGTGACGTAGAGCTGGCGGGAGCTCCCGGCCGATGCGTCGTTGCCGAAGCTCAGGGCCCAGAGTCCGGGGATGGCCAGGGGCGCGTTGTTGGCATCGGAGAGCTGGCCCAGCTGGGCGCCCGTGGTGGCGTCGAAGGCGGTGATGTGGCCGTCGCCGAAGTTGCCCACAAGCAGGGCCCCGCCGAAGGCACCGAAGCCTGCGGGCGCGATGGCCAGGCCCCAGGGTGCATTCAGGGCGCCGCCGGAGGCGATGCGCCGGACGAAAGTTCCATCGAGGCTGAAGACGCTGACGTAGCCGAGGCCAGCGCCTGGCGTCTCCCGCAGGGCGGCGGGGGCATGCTGGGCGTAGGTCACGTAGAGGTTGCCCGCCAGCACCTGGACGTTGTAGGGGGAGAACCCGGCGGGCAGGGTGGGATCCACGAAGGCGGCGGTCCCCAGGCTGATCGGTGCGTAGGTGGCATCGAACACATCAACCGTGCCCGAAGCCAGGTTTGCGGCGAACAGGTAGGTGGTGGTCCCCACGGCGCCCTGCGCCAGGCCTGTGTAGATGGCGGCGGAGGGTGAGTTGTCCACCCGCCGGGTCATGGTGGTGCCGGCGCTCCAGCCGCAGATGCAGCCTTCCAGCGAGGCCACGATGAACTCGTCGCCAGCGAAGGCGGCGGCGCCGTTGAACACCATGCCCGTGGGGCCAGCCATGACGTGGGCCGGGAGCATGGGGACGGAGACGACGACGGGAACCGCGGGCTTATTGCCCAGCCCGTCATACACGGTCGAGGTGGCGGAGCCCTGGTTGGCCACCCAGAAGTCAGTGCTGGGGCCGTAGGCGAGCCCCCAGGCGTTCACCAGGTTGGCATCTGTGGTGGCCGCCCCAGCGGAAGCCTGGTCGGACACCAGGCCGGTGATCTGGAAGGCGGTGGGCGGCAGAGTCGGCGCGGGGGTCGGGTTGCCGCTGGAGGATCCACTTCCTCCGCAGGCAACCAGGGAGAGCAGCAGACCGGCGACGCCGGCCCGGGCGGTGGTGAGGGACCGCGGCCCCTGAGCGGCTCCGGGCGTGGTCATGCGATTCGTGGGATGGGTCATGGAATCCTCCAGCTCGACGGGGCGAGCAAAATCCTGGGTTGGGCCCCGGGATCGCTCCCGGTAGTGCCAGAGTCGCCCTCTGGGAAACCCTCACCAGATCCGGTTTTCAGAAGACTTACCCTCCGGTGGGGTCCGGTCCCGCTTTCGCCTCGGCGCCCCACTCGGCTACCATCCACAAGCGTTTCCCTGCCCGGAGCCTGATGTCGTTCTGTCACTGGATTTTCCCCCTGCTTGCCGCGTCTGCCATCGGCCAGGAGGCCGCGCCTTTTCCTCCGGAGCGGGTAGTGCCCTGGACGCCCGCCTGGGAGCTGACGCTCCGCGCCGATCGGTTCTCCGACCCGGTGGATACCGGGGACAGCTTTCGCCGCGCCGCGGCCCAGCTGCGGCTCCGCTGGACCTGGGAGCTGGACTCCGTGCGGTTCGTGGCTGGCACCCGCTCGGCGGTGGGCACTGATGGCAACCAGTTCAACGCGGCCCGCTGGGACCAGCAGGACTCCAACGGGACCCAGGCGGATGTGCTCCGGGGCGAGGTCTCCTGGGTCAGCCCGGGCGCCTTCAGCAGCCTGAGCCTGGGCCTGCAGGAAAGTGGCCTGCTGGTTTCCCAGGCCCTGTGGGACCGGGACCTGCGCTTCGTGGGCGCGGGGGGAATGGCGGGCTTCCGCAGCGCGAACGGGCTGGTCCAGGAGGCCGGCCTGCGGGTGGCCGCCGGCCGAGTCCGGAACGTGCTCGGCGGGCGGATGGACCTGGCCGCGGGCCAGGCGGTCCTGAAGCTGGACACTGGGCCCTGGTCCTGGACCGCCCACGCGGGGCGCTGGGATCTGGCCTGGGATCCGGGCATCGAGCGGCTGCGGCGGTTGCCCGGGCACAGCCCGACGGAACGCCAGCGGCTGGCAATCGATGCCCTCGGGGCCGGGGTCCGCTGGCACACGGTGGTGCCCCTCGAAGCCAAGTGGTTCGGCTCCAAGAACCGGGAGAGCGGGGAGTCCAGCGAGGAGGTGCAGGCGATCCTCGGCAGCCGGGAGCGACCTTACTGGCCCCAGCTCTCCTACATCTGGCAGCGGCTCTCCTCCACGGGCACCCTCTATCCCGTCAACGGCGACGAGTGGTGGTTCTATCGCCGGGCCCAGGGCCACCGGGTGGAGCTGGCCGTGCCCCTCCAGGGGCAGTGGAGCGTCTCGCTGGTCTACCTCGACCAGCGGTCGGAGGGCGACAGCTACCAGGTCACCCGCAAGCTGCTGACCCTGGTCCGGCGGTTCTAGTACTCGCGGTCATCCGCCAGGGGGGCGTAGTCCCGGCCGAACTTGTTCTTGTGGGGCTCGACCACGGGCTGGCTCGCCTCCAGGTCCCAGGCGCCTTCGGTGGTTCCGGCCCCGACCTTGACCATCCAGGTGCGCTCGCCGGACTCGGGGTGCCAGAGGCGCAGGCGGTAGGTGCCGGCGGGCACCTGGTCGAAGGACACGCCCGCCTTGCCATCCAGCACCTGGGCGAACGGCGTGGTCACCACCCACACGAAGGCGTTCATCTGGTGGTGGACGTTGCAGTAGAGCTTCACGAGTCCGGGCATCGCCACCTTCACCCGGGGGGCCTCTCCAGGCCGGTAGTGGCCGGTGTCGAAGCGGTTGCCGGGGGTCACGCTGAACACGTTGTGGAGGATGTGGTCCAGGTTGGGGAAGGTGATCTCGGTTCCTGGCGTGGCGAGGGTGACCCGGGGCAGGAACTGCTTGCCCAGGGTGCGGATGGTGACGGGCTTCGACGGCCCCGCCGTCGGTACGGGCGCGTCGATGGGCTCCAGGATGGCCACGCAGTCCCGCAGGGAAGCGCGCACCCGGCCGTCCCGGTCGTGGATCCGCACCGGGCCCTGGACACTGCCAGCGCCCAGCGGCGCCATCAGCGCGAGCATGGGTAGGATCAGTGAAAAGTGTCGAAACATGCTTTGCATCCAGGGTAGATTCGAAGCAAGTATACCGATCAATCCGAGGATGCCCATGACGCCAACCGTGAAGTGGTACCAGACGCTGGCATGGACCTTCTTCATCCGGCAGGCTGCCGCCATCCTGGCTCTCATGTCGGTCATCCTTTGGGTCGCCTACAGCGAGGCCGAGCGGGGCGCGCGGTCCACGGCCAGCGCCAGCCTCACCGCCGGGGGCTACGTCCTCGACCGCGCCTTCGAGCAGCAGGGCCGGTCCATGGATGCCGGTCTCGAAGTCTTCACGCAGTACTCAGGCAACGTGGCCCTGATCGAGCATGCCGCCGAGGCCGGGGCCTCGTCCAGCCTCGCCGACACCCTGGTGGAGAACCTCCCCCGACTGGGGGCCGAGCTTGCCGTCGTGGTGGGGCGGGAGGGCGCGGTGCTCGCCAGCAGCGCCAAGGGGGCCCGGGCGGCGTTGCCGGAGGTGGGCATTCTCCAGATGGCCCTGGCTCCGGAGGAGGCCCGCGCCCAGGGGTTTCCTGGCCCGCTCTACCGGGGCTTCCTGCGGGTGGACTGGGGGGAGCGGCCCGGGATCTACCACGCCGTGGCGCGCACGCTGAAGTCTCCGGGCGGCAAGCCCCTCGGGGCGATGCTGGTCGGCTCCCGGATCGATGACCGCGCTTCCGCGGACCTGCGCCGTCTGGCCATCGCGGGCCCCCAGAAGGGCGATCCCTCGGCCCACCTGGCGATCCTCAGCCAGTTCCGGACCCTGGGGGCCACCCTGCCCAGCGCCGGGGCGCTGGACCGCCTGCTGGCGCGGGATCCTGCCGTGCTCGCGGTGCGGGCCCAGGTGCTCGACGGTCTGCGCTCGAATGTGCTGCCGGTGCAGGTGGGTGACACGAAGTATCTGGGGATGGTCTCACCGCTCCGGGGGGTGAACGCCCTGGACCTGGAGATGGCGGAGGTGCTCCTGATGCCCGTGGACCCGCTGCTTGCGCCCTTCCGAAACCTGCAGAAAGCGATCCTGGTCGTGGGCATCCTGGGCCTGTTGGGGGCGCTGGGCCTCAGCCTACGTTCTGCGCGAAAGGTCACGGCTCCGCTGAAGGCACTGGCCACGGCCTCGGAGGCGCTGGCGAAGGGGGAGCCGGCGGTGGCGCTGGACATCGCCCCCACGGGCGACGAGGTCGGCATCCTGACCCGGACGTTCAAGACCATGCTGGCTGAGCTGCGGGCCAAGGATGACCTGCTCGCCCTGCTGGACCTGGCCCGCCGGGGCCCGGAAGAGCCGGTGCCTGCGGTCCTGCCGATGAGCTTTCATCCCTCGCTCACTTCCGCCGGGAGGGATCCCTACCTGGATGGGATCACGCACGCAGTCCAGATGATCTCCGGCCCTGCGGGTAAGGAAGCACTGCCTTCGATCCTCCAGGTCGGGGAGACCTTCGCCGGCCGCTATCGCGTGGAGGCCATTCTCGGCAGCGGCGGCATGGGCGTGGTGCTGAAGGTCCGGGATCTCCACCTGGACGAGGATGTGGCCCTGAAGGTGGTCCGCGCGGAGTATGCCTCCAATCCGGAGTTCCTGGATCTGCTCAAGCAGGAGATCCGCCTGGCCCGCCGGATCACCCACCGCTACGTCCTCCGGACCCATGACTTCGGGGAGGCTGACGGCATCCCCTTCGTGACCATGGAGTTCCTGAAGGGCGTCACGCTGCGCAGCCTCCTGGATGGCCGGGGCCGCCTGCCGCTGCCGCTGGTGCTCCGGATCACGCGGCAGGTGGCCGAGGGGCTGGAGGCGGCCCATGGGGTCGGCGTGGTCCACCGGGACATCAAGCCCGCGAACGTCCTCTTCGATGTGCGGGGCGACGCCAAGATCATGGACTTCGGCCTGGCCGCGCCCGTCGCGGGCGTGAGCACCATCGGCGTGGGGAACCTGGTCGGCTCTCCGCGCTACATGGCCCCGGAGCAGATCCGTGGCGACCGGGTGGACGCCCGCGCCGACCTCTATGCCCTGGGGATCATGCTCTTCGAGCTCTGTTCGGGGCTGCCCCCCTTCGACGACCCCCGGATCGAGGACCTGCTCAACCTGCACCTGGCGGCAGCGCCGCCGTCCCTGCTGGAGATCGCCCCGGAGCTGCCCCTGGACCTGGGTGCCCTCGTGCGGCGCCTGATGGCGAAACGGCCCGAGGACCGGCCGCAGTCCGCAGCCGAGGTCGCGGAGATCCTTAAGCTGCTGGCCGCAGGCGGCAACTCCTCGCGGCTCTGAGACCCCTGTCCAGTGCCGACCCGGAGGGGTGGCATTCGCGCAACCGGATCTGGTTGGGGTGACCTTCAGGGGGGATGGTTGGCCATGCCCGGGCCGCGGTGTCCCGGGCGTTGCCTGCCGAAGGAGGAGCCATGTCCCAACGCGAAGCCCCCGCAGGTTCGCAAATGGACCTCGAGATGGACCGCCGGCTCTTCTGCCTGAGTTCCCTGACCGCCGGCTTGGCCATGGCCTGTGGCGGTGGGGGTGACGCAGTCCCGGCCCCTGCGGCCCCCGCCGTAGTGGGGGGGCCCTTGAGCACCACGGATACCAAGGTCCTCCTGCTGGCCACCCCGGAGGGCACCGTCCGGGACTACCGCAACCTGGGGAATTTCTTTCTCATCCGAGACGCCACGGGCATCTACGCCATGACGGCCGTCTGCACCCACCTGGGCTGCACCGTGGGCCTGCCCAACGGCAGCCTGATCCTCTGCCCCTGCCATGGCAGCCAGTACAACCTGGGCGGCGGCAATGTGGTGGGACCCGCCACGCTGCCCCTGGTGCACTTCTCCGTGGCCGAGGCCAGCCCCGGGGGCGTTCTCGTGGTGAACACCGCGCAGACCGTGCCGGCCTCCACGCGCCTGACCTAAACCAGCCGCCGCGGCGGTTTTCACAAGATAAGGAGCAGTCATGGGCAATCTGAAAAGACCCGAAGCCCCAGGCGAGCGGCCCTGGACCCCTGTGTCTGACGTGGAGCAACTGAGCCAGACCGCTGAGGCCTGGCGCGGCCTGCTCCCGCGGGACCCGCTCGCAAACCGCCGGTTCCTGGACCGGTTCGCCATCTACCTGGTGAAGCATTTCCGCGCCGAGGAGACCCGGTTGGAGCGGCTCCGCGACTCGGGCCTCTCCTGGCACCGGGGGGAGCACCGCAGGCTGGTGCGGCGGATCTGGGAGCTGATGTCGGACGAGGCCCTCGGCCTCGACATGACGGAGCCCATCCAGGGGTTCCTGGAGGCCTGGCGGGCCCACCAGGAGGCCGCCGCCTACCGCCCTGGTGCGCCGGAGTCTTCCAGCCACCACTGAACTGCACACGCTCAAACGACATCAGAGGGGCCCGCCTGATCCAGGCGGGCCCCTTTTTTTGGGTTCCTCGCGCTTTACCGGGGAAGGCGACTCTGGTTTTCGCCAAGTCCCGGCTCCGAAACCTGGCTAAGCACCGGAAACAGATCGTCACCCAGGCGCCACGACATGGACCGTATCTGCGGAGCACCTGCGCCTGCGCCGCAGCGCAAGAACATCAGGCTAAGGGAACCCTTCTCGCCATCGGGGTGGCTATCCCCTTCATCCCCTTAATCCCTGTTTCTTATTGCTTTATTAACAGGGATGCAGGGGATGAAGGGGATGGGCCTCTCCAGGTTGGGGAGTCCTGCCTAGACCTGACCGGCCTTTGGCGAGCACCCCGCCAAAGCGCGAAGAACCTTTTTTTGGGGCCACCTGCGGCGGAAGGATCGGTTCCCGGCGCGGGTCTCCGCCCAGCCCAGGGAACCGATCGCGTTGCTTCACTTGCTGTGGACCCAGCGCTTCACCAGGCCGCAGAAGGCGCCGCTGTCGCCGCCATCGGCGATGAAGACCCCCGGCCAGCGCAGGTCCACGAGCCACTCGGCGGCGGGCGTGCTGCCCACGGGCAGGATCACGCCCAGCTGGCCCGCGCCGATGGCGTGCGGGGAGCCGGCTGTAAGCACGCGCGTGGCGGGATCGTAGCCGTCCAGCGTGATGACCGGGCTGACGCCCGCCAGAGCCGGGATGCCGGTCGGGTTCAGGGTGAGATCGACCGGGAAGGTGAGCTGGAGACTCCCGGTCCCCGAGAGGCTGCTGCCCATGGCCGGAGCTGTTCCAACCGCCACATCCGGGGCGCAGGGCAGCACCAGCTGGCGGGCCACCCCGGCGGAGGCCGAGGAGGCCGCCAGCACCATGCGACCGCCGGGATGCACAGGGGGCTGGGGGCCGTTGGGATCCACCTTGAAGTAGCGGCCATCTGAAGGTGGGGCGGGCACGAGGGTCACGCCGTTGATCGAGACCACGGTGTCCGCGGGCGGCACCCCCTTGTCCAGGGTGACAATCACGAGGCCCTGCACGGAAGCCTCGCCGGCGGCGGGATCGGCCAGGTAGAGGCCGCCTCCCACGGCTCCGATCTGCCAGCGCTTGCTGCCGGAGCCGCCCACGGGCAGGGGGTTCGGATCGGGCGGGGCCGGGGTCGGCGTCCCGGGGGGCGGCGGGTTCGTGGCCCCCGCGGGTGGGTTCACCGTGACGGTGACGGTGGCGGGCGTCGAGCTGGCATTGGCGTCGCTGACCACGAGGGTGAAGGGCAGGGTGAGGGCTACGCCGCCACTGGCGACCGGGGGCGCCGCGAAGGTGGGGTGGGCGGTGGTGGCGCCGGCCAGAGTCAAGGGAGCGCCGCTGGGGGCGGTCCAGGCATAGCTCAGGGCCTGGCTGTCCGGGTCAGAGCTCTGGCTGCCATCCAGGGTGACGGTCGCGCCCGGTGCCACGGCCTGGTTGGGCCCGGCGTTGGCGATGGGGGCGGGGTTCAGGGCCGGTGGGGCATTCACGGTGATGGTGACGCTGGCGGGACTGGAGCTGACCGCGCCGTTGCTCACGACCAGGGTGAAGGTGAGGGCCACCGGCGGCATGCCTGGGGCCAGGGTGGGCGCCGCGAAAGTGGGTCGCGCGATCGAAGTGGCCGAGAGGTTGATACCGGCGGGCGCGGTCCAGGCATAGCTGAGGGGCAGGCCTGCGAAGTCGGTGCTGGCGCTGCCGTCCTGCGCCACGGTGGCGCCGGAGCTCACGGCCTGGTCCGGCCCGGCATTGGCGATGGGGGCCTGGATCGGGGCCTGAATCGGGGTCTGGACTGCGGCCCCCTGCTGACCGCCGCCCCCACAGGCGGTGGCAAGCAGGAGGAGAAGCACGGGCAGAGCGGGGTGGACAGCGCGCATGAGGCCTCCAGGAGCTGAAAAGGGAACGTCATGACAAGCAGCCGGCGAGGAGGCGAACTGGCTGCCCCCTCGCCGGCTTTGGTGCGTAGCTACTGGCGCAGCTTGGTCAGAGCCGAGGTGCGGGTGCCTCCGAAGCTCGAGGTCACGGTGACCGTGGCGGGTTGGGAAACACCCGACAGGATCACGATGTAGAGCCCGTTGCCCTGGTAGGTCATGGGCAGCGCCGTGCCATTCACCCCGTAACCCAGGAGGCTGAGCACAGGCGTGCCATCAAGGATCGAGGAGGTGGCGTTGATGGTGAGGCGCTGCTGGCCGATGCGGTACTCGGCCACCGTGATGTTGACGGTGTCAGCCACGTTGGGATTGACGGTCACTGTGACCAGGGCCGGGGCGGAGCTGACGAAGCCGTTGCTGACGGTGAGGGTGAAACCAACTGTGGTCGGAGCGGCTGGTGCGGTGAAGGTGGGGCTCACCGTGGTGGCGCCGGTGAGCGCCACGTGGGTGCCGGAGACCTGGACCCACGAGTAGGTCAGGGGCAGGCCGTTGGGGTCGGTGCTGAGGCTGCCGTTCAGGGTCACGGCCGCGTTCACCTTCACGCCCTGGTTGGGGCCGGCGTTGGCGACAGGGGCCTGGGCCGGATTGACGGTGATGTTGACGGAAGAGGCTGCAGACTTGGCGGCGGTGTTGGTGGCCGTGAGCGTGAACGTGAGCACCGCGGCGGGACCGGGGGGCACGACGGGGGCCTTGAAGGTGGGCGTGGTCGCTGCGGGATTGGAGAGCGTCACGGGAGGGAGCCCGGCGAAGCCTGTCTGCACCCAGTTCAAGGTGAGGGCGAGGGGCGGCGTGTTCGGGTCGGTGGTGGCCGTGCCGTTGAGCTGGACGGTCGCCGCCGAAGCCACGGTCTGGGCAGCGCCGGCACTCGCGAGGGGCGCCAGCTTGACGGGGGCGGGGGCGTTCACGGTGATGTTGACGCTGGCCGGGGTCGAGGCGGTGCCGGCGCTGTTGGTGACCACCAGCTGGAAGGTCAGGACGGCGCTGGCCACACCGGTGCCGAGGACGGGGGCGATAAAGGTGGGGCTGGCCACGGCGGTGCTGTTGAGCAGTGCAGCGGGACCGGCGGTCTGGCTCCAGGCGTAGGTGATGGCCAGGGCGCTGGGATCCGAGCTGCCAGTGCCGTCCAGGGCCACGAGGGCGCCAGAGGTGGTGGTCTGGGCGACGCCAGCGTTGGCAATCGGGGGCACGGGCACGGGTGGGGGCGGGGGCTGGGGGCCGCCACAGACAGGTGCCACAACCACGGAGCCGGGCCAGGGAGCGAGCTGCCCCACGTTGACGCCGTTGAAGCCGCCGGTGCCGTTCACCAGGAAGGGGAAGTCGATGAAGTTGAGGGGCACGGGCGGGTTGCCGATGCCCAGGTTCTCGGGGAACAGGTAGTCGAAGATGGGGGCGTGATACTGCCCGGTGATCAGGCCATTGCCGGACATGACGGGCGCCGCTGCGGTGTAGGCGCCGCGCAGGACGGCGCGCATCTCCCGGGTGGCGGGAAGGAAGGTGCCGGCAGGAGGCATGGCCAGCACCTTGCTGGGAGGTCGGAAGCGCCAGCGGCCCTGGACCGCGCCGCCGCCCGCGGGGCCCGGGTCCACATCTATGGAGCCCCAGGAACGGTCGGAGGTGACGGTGCTGCAGGCATCCGTGTCGATGCCGTAGAGATCCACTACCCGGGAGGCATCCGTGCTGAAGCCCTCGAACCGGGTCCGGACGGTGGCTTCCTGGGGGATGCCGTTGATGGGGGCGCCGCCCACGCCGAGCAGGATGACGTCCACGGCCACATAGGCCGGGTTGGTGCCGGGGGCGGTGAAGATGCCCAGGTTGGCGGTGATGGTGTGGGCGGCAATG
>SESB01001702.1_pt1 | contig 13894 bp, 9 predicted proteins | sample 3171441 | NCBI WGS metagenome assembly SESB01 (sample SAMN06051867, study PRJNA518727) | freshwater metagenome | biome: subpolar coniferous forest; feature: holomictic lake; material: water; isolation source: holomictic Lake 227, 6 m depth | place: Canada: near Kenora, Ontario | collected 2014-07-08...
CGTACAAGCCCAGCTTTGACCAGAATTTTTAAGTGCGGATAAATTGATTGTTGACTTCGCCCAGTCAATTCCGCTAATTCGGCTACGGTCGATTTTTTTAAGGCTTCCAACATGCTCACCAAGTGCATGCGGTGCGGTGAATTCACCGCGCGCCACTGCAGATCGTTCCAGTCATTTACCGAACCGAGCGCTCCAGATTTCTTTGGCATTCGCATGTAAAAATATTATATTATTACACCGTTAACATTTCAAGCGCCCGCGCAATATCAGCGGCGCAATTGGTGGGGTCTAAAAGTGTTCTATGCGAGTGCGCGTTAATGGATGCGCAGGCCCCCACACTCAGGCCAATCACAATCACCTTGCGGCCCTGTTCGCGTCCGCGGTCAAGCATGTCGCGAATGGATTGCACCGCCATTGCGCCAGTCACGTTCGCGCCGCTTAAGTCCACAATCACTGTGCGCTTGGTGCTCGACACGCGCGCAATCCATGCTCCAAGATCGGGAAGTTTTGCGGAAGCATTGCGCGCGCTCCCTTGAGGCACGGCTCTGAAAAAAGCCAGTGATTCTTCGGGCGTATTCGGCAATCGCATGTCCGCCAAAATGGTTTCTTGCAACTCGCAAATCGGCATGCGTATGTCCGCGATAATGATCCATCCAAGCAGAAAAATAGGCGGAATCATGCTTAATTTTGGCAGCCAGCCAAAGGCCAACGTGCCCAGAACGCCGCCGCCAATAAACGCCATAAAAATTGCAAGCAGCAAACCAAGTCGCTGCGGACTTGGACCGCCATGATCCGCGTCGGCCGCAACCACGGAGCCGCCAAGCCAGCGACGAAACAGCGTGAGTTGCGCGGACTCATGTCCAAGGTCGGTCAAGATTCCTGTGAGATGCGTGGTGCGAACAACGCCGCTGGAAATTTTTGTAATCGTTGCGTTCTGCACGCCCATGGCGAGAGACGCAATGATGGAAATCAACCACAGGCCTGCGCCGGCTTCCACGGAATGCGGGTCATGCAGTTGCACGCCAATGGCAAACGCAATCAACAAAACAATTTCAAGCGCCGCCGGCAAAACGTAAATAGATGGCCAGCCGCGGCGTCGGCCAATTTCTGTCGCAATGCCTGACAGAAATGCACCAATGAAAAACGCGCTTAGCAACGTTAGTAATAATCCAACGGGTTGCCAATCTCCATTCGCCACGTCGCGGCCCAAATGCGTGGCGTGACCGGTGACATGGCTTACCACCACGCCGCAGACCAGGAATCCAATCACGTTTGCGTATCCCGCCACGGCCGCCAAAGATGTGGCCAGTCGCGCTTGCAATATAAATGAGTGCGCGCGAGCGACGATCATTGTGCGTGTGTCACTTGTGGCATGAGTGGATAGTAGTCATACGCTGAGTGATTGCTGCGATTTTCGCTACTCTTTCATCACGCGCGCCTTATCACTCGATGGGCGCGTGGGGCGCATGCCCGCGGCTCATCAATCGCGATTGCAGATCAATCGCAAGGAGAACACCATGACAACTCAATTCAACAAATTCTTCGCGGCGATTCTTTTTGCCGCGCTTGCCTTCTTCACCAGCGATAGTTTTTCGCGCGCCACAATTGCGCTGCTACCCAGCGATCCTTCGCTGGTCACGGGGCAACTGGACAACGGCATGAAGTACATCGTGATGAAACATTCCAATCCGCCTGGCCGCGCCATTGTGTGGATTCACATGGGAACGGGTTCGCTGAATGAAACCGAGCAGCAACGCGGCATCGCGCATTACTTGGAGCACATGGCGTTCAATGGCTCGCAGAATTTCAAGCCTGGTGAAGTGGTGCCATTCTTTCAATCGCTTGGCATGCAATTTGGCCGCGATCAAAATGCGTTCACCAACATGGAGCAGACCACGTTCCAACTTTCATTGCCCGACACCAAGCCAGAGACGCTGAGCAAGGGCATGCTTTTTTTCTCCGACGTGCTGTATCAGCTTTCGCTCACGCCAAAAGAAATTGACGCCGAGCGCCAAATTATTCAAGAGGAGCGCCGCCGCGGTTTGTCCGCGCGTCAACGCACCAGTGATTACATCATGGAGCGCATCGCGCCAGGTTCGCTATACAGCAAGCGACAAACTATTGGCACCGAGGCTTCGATTAACGGATTAACTCCGCAAGATTTCAAGGATTATTACGGCAAGTGGTACGGCGCCGCCAACGCCACGGTCATGGTTGTGGCCGACGCCGATCCCAGCGAAGTGATCAAAGTCATTCAACAAACATTTGGTGGCGCGCCCAAGAAAGCCAATGCAGCGCCGCAAGCTTCTGGCGTGAAGGCGTATGACAAAAGTTTCGCCATTGTGGCCAGCGATCCGGAAATGAATTCTGAAAACATTCGCATGACGCGTTTGGAACCCGCGCATCCTGCAACCACAACAGTGGCGCAGTACCGAGAAGACCTTGTTGAAAGTATCGGCGAAAGCGCAATGAACCGCCGACTCGAAGCCAAGGTTGCAGCGGGCGGAACCAATTATCTCAGTGGCCGTGTATCCGCCGGCAACGATGTCAACACCTTGTACAGCGTTGAAGTTTCTGGAAGCGCCGCGCCTGGAAAGTGGAAGCCAGCATTGCAAGAACTTGCGCTAGAGTTGCAGCGCGCGCGCGCGTTCGGTTTCACCGCACGTGAAATTGAAGATGTGAAAAAACAAATCATGTCCGGCGCCGAGCGCTCCGTGGAAACAGAATCCACCGTTCCAGCCAGCGCGCTTGTGGCTCGCATGAATAATTCCGTCACCACTGGCGAGCCAATGATGTCGCCGCAGCAACGCCTTGACGTGTTGAAAGAGTTGCTTCCAAACATCACGTCCGGTGAAATCACCAAGCGCTTCACCAACGAGTTCAACCCAACCAATTGCGCGTTTATTGCTGTGCTTCCCGCAGGCGAGGGCGTTCCAACGGAAAGTCAACTTCTAGAATTTGCCACCGCGGCAATGGCGGTCACGCCAACGCAAGACGTTGAAGTTGCGCACGCAACTCAACTCATGTCAGAGTTGCCAAAGGCCGGCAAGGTGACGGAGGAAAATCAAAATGTTGCAAGTCAAGTGTGGTCGGGTTGGCTCAGCAACAACGCGCGCGCGCATTATCGCTTCATGGATTACCGCAAGAATGAAGTCACGGTCAACATCACGCTGATTGGTGGCGACTTGTTGGAGACCGCGGACAATCGCGGAATCACGCAGGCGGCGCAACTTGCGTGGGGCAGGCCAGCCACCAAAAATTTAAGTTCAACTGACATTCGTGAACTTATGACGGGCAAGAAAGTGAATGTGCGCGGCGGTGGTGGAGGTGGTGGTGGCGGTCGCGGCGGCCGTGGTGGTCGTGGTGGTGGAGGCGGCGGAACTCCTGGCGCCATCTCGCTCAGTATTTCTGGCAGCCCCGAGGAACTTGAAACCGGTTTCCAACTTGCGTACTTGTTGCTCACGCAGCCCAAGATTGAGGAGGCCGCGTTCACTCAATACAAAACCATGTCCAAACAATTCATAGAGGAGTCCATGAAAACTCCGGGCGGTTTGGGAGCGCGCGTTGCATCGGCGTTGCCGTATCCAGACAGCGATCCGCGCATGCAACCTGTCACTCCGGAGCAAATCGACAAAATCACGTTGCCCGCGGCGCAGGCATGGCTAGAAAAACTCATCGCGCAATCTCCAATAGAAATAGCCATTGTGGGCGACATTTCCAAGGAGCGCGCCATTGAGTTGGCCACGCATTACATCGGCGCGCTCACTTTGCGCCCGCGCGTTTCGCCAGAAACATATATCACGCTGCGCACAATGAAACGTCCGGCTGGTCCGCGCATGTTTGAGAAAACGCTCGACACGCCAACCAAGCAAGCGTTTGTGTTGTCAGGTTTCTACGGCACCGATCAAGCCAATCGTGAAGATGTGCGCGCGCTTGGCATGGCGTCGCGAATTATTTCCACGCGCATGGTCACCGAGGTTCGCGAGAAAGAGCAACTTGTGTACAGCATTGGCGCCGCGTCGCGCGCCGCGACAACGTTTCCAGGCTTTGGCATGTTCAGCGCCACCGCTCCAACAGAGCCCGCCAAGACGCAGCCGCTTGTGGACAAGGTCGCGTCCATGTACGCGGAGTTCGCCAAGAACGGTCCGACTGATGAAGAAATGGACATCGCCAAAAAGCAAATGGCGAACACCTTTGACGAGCAGTTGAAGGAGCCCAGCTATTGGTCGGGTCGCATTGATCTCATGACCTATCAAAATATAAATATGGATGATGTGGTGAAAGAACCCGCCGCGTATCAGGCCATTACCAGCAAGCAGGTGAAGGACACGTTCGCCAAGTATTACGATCCCAAGAACGCGATTGTGGTTGTGGTGAAGCCGCAGAATTCCACTTCAACCGACAGCGACAAGCCCGCCGCAGAGCCAGGTATGTAAATCGGCAAGTAGTTTGGAATATCAATTTGCATGTGAGTGTGCATAAAATAAAAACACAGCGAGCGGAAGTGTTCAAACTTCCGCTCGTTTGCATTTGTAGTGGGCGGTGGGGGACTCGAACCCTCGACCTCACGGGTGTGATCCGTGCGCTCTAGCCAGCTGAGCTAATCGCCCAAAAGAAACCAAATCCGAAGCAAGTGAAACATTGTAACGGTGTCAATAAGTTCGAATCAACGGTCAACTCTGCATTTGGCATTGCGCCATCGCAGTGCTTCTGAACCCAATCACGCAGGTCAAACCTTGTTCGAAGCCTCTGATTCATTGGCTTGCGACGCGTTTTGCCCCATGGTGTTGGCCGAATTGGCGTTTGGCAGTTTGGTGGCGCCGCCAGAATTCTGGTTCGAAGCCTGATCCATTGGCTCCTTGCGGATTTCGTCGGTGACTTCGCTCATGCCCTTTTTAAACTCGTTAATGCTCTTACCAAAGCTGCGTGCAACTTCAGGTAGGCGCCGACCAAAGATGAGAAGGGCAACAAAAAGCAGAATGAACCACTCAGGGCCGGATGGCAAGCCAATGGCGAGCAGGGAAGAAAAATGGGTTGCTAGGAAAGTTTGCATGCAAATATGGTAACCGACTTCGCCAAAATCGCTATTTTCTCCACATGCCCATTTTCAACTATCGCAAATTCTCTCTCGCCTTCATGAGCGCCACGCTTGCGTTGCCAGTTTTGTTTTTCGGCGCTTGCAAAACAGAAGAGCCCACGCCTGAACCCACGCCCGACTACACGCATCAACTTGGTCCAGGCGAAAGTGGATTACGGAAACTGGGTCCGAATGATCCGCTTCCAGATATCGGCGCCGCGTGGCGCGTGCGCGATCCATTCTTGAACAAGGCGCTCGCCTATTCGCAGGGTTGGTTTCAAATGCCATCCAGCAAAACCAAATTTCCATTCATGAATGTGTGCACATGGGATCAATCGTCATCCAGCATTGTGGCCTTCCAACAAATCTTGAAAGACAGCAAATCAGAAGCTGATTTTGTTGGCGCCGTGAAACAGAATTTTGAAATTTGGCAAACCGTTGGATGGAACGGCAAGGGCACCGTGTTGTTCACCGGTTATTACAGTCCGGAGTTTCAAGGCAGCATGACCGCGACGGACGAGTTTAAATTTCCGCTCTTCAAGCGTCCCGCGGATCTTGTTACTGATCCCGCAACTGGCGAACCAAAGGGTCAGCGCGCCGCGGATGGTTCGGTGCATCCATATCCAACGCGCGCCGAGATTGAATCAAGCAACATGTTCAAGGGCACGGAGCTTGTGTACTTGCGCAGTGCGCTTGACGCGTACATCGTGCAAGTGAATGGCAGCGCCAAAATTATTATGCCCGATGGCAAAGCAATGTTTGTTGGCTACGCCGGCAAAACGGATCGGCCGTACTCCGGTCTCGGTAAAGCCTGCGTGGACTCAGGTTTAATTCCAAAGGACAAGTTGTCGCTCAAGGCGATCATGGACGAGTACAAAAAAGATCCCGCGAAAATTTCCGCCATGATGGCAAAGAACGAGTCGTATGTCTTCTTCGCAACATACGAGGGCGGCAATTGGCCCGCCGGCTCGCTTGGTTTCAAGGTCACCGAGAAGGAGACTTTGGCCACCGACAAGAAGGTGTATCCAGCGGGCGGCGTGGTGTTGGTCGATACGCAAGGCATTGATTTTGGCGGAAAAAAGCAGCGTTTCCTGAAGTTCATGCTTGATCAAGACACGGGCGGCGCCATTCAAGCGCCAGGTCGCGCAGACATTTACATGGGTATTGGTCCAGCCGCGGAAATTCTTGCGGGCGGTCAATACGCGGAAGGCACCATGTACTACTTCTTCCTCAAGCCTGAAGTGACAAGCCAGTATCCGCTGCCTGCGTCCAGCAAATCTGGCGCGGCACCAGCGGCCAAGCCTGTGGCACCTGCAACGGATGCGCCTGCGGCAAAGCCCGCGGCAAAGTCTTCCAAGAAAGCTGGCGTGAAACCACCAGCGCCCGCGGCAACACCGGCTTCGCCAAAGTAATTTCAAATCGATTTTTTTCTGAGTGATTCACGTGCGTGTGCAACAACACACGCACGTTTTCTTTTTGTATTTCAACAGAGCAATGTGCAAAGCAAGTTTGCGTGGGGCGGTTTCAATTGAGCCAACAATTCAAATTGTGTGAGGTGATTTCTGTGCGTTCACTATGGCGGAACTTCAAACCGGCAGGAAAGTGTGGCACGTGAATCAGGTGAAAATAATCGCCGCTGCGTTAATGCCGAAAGTGGCGCGTGCCAGTGACCATTAGCGTCACGCCACGATTCTTGCACAGCGTCTCCGTGTCGCCATCGCGTTTGCTACCGCCCGGGTGCACCAGGCATTTCACGCCAGCATCAATCAATAAGCGCGGGCCATCATCAAAGGGAAAGAACGCGTCGCTTGCGGCGGTGACAACAATGGTGTTTGCATGCGCGATCGAGGCCTGCAATTTCAAGTGCGCTTTTTCAATCGCGTGCTTGCATGAAGCCACGCGGTCCATTTGGCCCGCGCCCGCTCCCCACAATGTTTGCCCTGATCCCACGCACACAGCGTTGCTCTTCAAGTGCTTTGCAATCACAGCTAAAAATTCCGCGTCGCGCTTCAATGCATCGCTTGGCGCTGGTCCCGCGGTCAATTTAAATTCAGCGGCGTCATCAACGGTGCCATCACTTTCCTGCACCAATACGCCGCCAGGCACGCTTCTCAGTTTCAATGCATTGGATGTGGCGCGGCGCATGGAACCCACCGCAAGCAAGCGGACATTTTTCCACCGCGCCGCCAAAATAGCTATGGCTTCTGGCTCAAAAGACTCCGCAACCACCACTTCTAAAAAGCGGTCCGGCTTGGCAATGTTCGTGGCATCAGCGGCGGTGAGCCGCGCGGAAATTGCAACAATTCCACCGTAGGCCGCCAATGGGTCGCCCGCGTACGCCTTGTCAAAGGCATCCGCGGCGTTCGCGCCAATCGCGGCGCCGCACGGATTGGTGTGCTTCACCACGCACGCCGCAACCTGATTCACACTTGCGTTGTTTGTTTGCACTGCGCCAACATGCGCAACGAATCCCTGGGCACTTGCGCCCGCGTTCGGCGCGCCGCCGCTTGCATTCACGTTGTGAGTGGTCAACGCCACCAAGTCTTTGACCAACTCAAACGCCGCCGCAGCGTCCAAAATATTGTTGTACGAAAGCGGCTTGCCTTCCACAGTTTGCGCGTCAACAATCGCGCCATCTGTCTCCGCCGCATTGCGATACAGCGCCGCCGTCTGATGCGGATTTTCTCCGTAACGCAATTGCGCTGAGCGTTTCAAAGACACTTGAATTGTTTCGGGCAATTCACGCACTTCATCATGCGCAACTGATTTCACCGGAGAGACACCCGCATGTGTCGCTGGTTGCGCGCTTGCCGCACCCGTATTTTTATTTTGATCTGCGCCTTGATTCGCAACCGTTCCAAGCATCCACGCAGCGATCATGGTGTCGTACTTCGCGGTGTGATCAAACGCCTCGGCCGCCAATTGCTTGCGCAGCGGCAGTGTGGTGGCGCCGCTATTTGCGGTCATCTCATTCATCACTCTTGCATATTGATCTGGCGCGGTCACCACCGTCACAAATTCATAATTCTTTGACGCGCTGCGAATCATCGCCGGTCCACCAATATCAATTTGCTCAATCGCCTCTTCTTCGGTGACGCCAACTTTTGCAATGGTGTTGGCGAATGGATACAAACTCACGCACACCAAATCAATCGGGGCAATTCCATGCTCTTTCATGGACGCAACATGCTCTGGCACATCGCGCCGACCAAGCAATCCGCCATGCACGCGCGGGTGCAGTGTCTTCACGCGGCCATCCATCATTTCTGGAAAGCCAGTCAATTTTTCAATCCCAACAACAGCAATGCCCGCGGCCATAAGCGCCTTTGCGGTTCCGCCCGTGCTCACAATTTCAACGCCGTTGGCGGCCAAGACTTTCGCAAATTCCACCACACCACTCTTATCACTTACAGAAAGAAGTGCGCGTTGAATTGGATTTGTCTGTTTCATGCGGCAGATGTAATCAATCGACATTTCATGTGTGCTGCCGCTTTTACCTGCGCGACACAATCATCAGGGAGTGCTTTCGCCCGCGCTTGGCGCGTCATCTTTTGCAGGCGCATTGGCATTTGAATCCGCGCCAGCCTCTTTGACAGCCGCAGGAATTGAATTGGCGGACTGTGGCGCAACAGTGGGCTTCATCATTTCAATCGGCTTCAACTGCTGTATGCGGCCGTCATCGCACAGCAAAATAATTGTTCCGTCCATTGAAGCGGTCGAAGCCACCCATTTCGCGCTTGGAAACTGCGCCGACGCGGTTATGCCGCCGGCCTTTGTCTCAACCAAACTCATGGTGCGGCTCGCATCGTCCCACGTAATCAGGCCATCTTTGGTGCGTGTGATTGCGTTGCCAATGGCCTTTGATTTCCACATCACTAATCCATTCACTTTGTCGCCAGGCGCGGTGCTGAAGGCCATCAATCCTTGTTCGGGAACTTGCAACACCACCATGTCCCCAACCGCAAGCGGGGGATTGGTCAATGCAACTTGGTTAAACCAATCCCACTTTGACAAACCAGAAGACAAATCAATGGCGTGTAGTGATTGATCTTTGCCTGCCACATACGCAATGCCATCACTGATGGATGGCTTGCTTACAAATGGCGCGTTGCTTTTGTATTTCCAAATCGGTTTCGAATTGTTCGCGTCGTACAGACAAATTTCACCGCCAGTACTCACCGTTAAAATTCCAAAGCCACTCACAAACACCGGCGGCGTTACCACTTTGCCAACGGACATGGCTCCAAATGCTTCAATACAACGGGCGCTTCTGCGTTGAGCGCGCTTTTTATTTGAGTCGTAGTCGCCAGCTGCGGTGCGCTTGGATGCGACATCTGTGACATTGGATTCCACCAGTTTCATCCAAATCACGCGCCCTTCGGAATCACCAAACACAACATATTCACCGCTGGTTGCGCCCGCCGTCGCGGGAACTCTTCGCAGTGATTCTTGAGTCAACAACGTTCCATTGCTGTCTTCAAAGGCAACCGTGGCGGCATCGGTCAGAGCCACGGCAGCAGAAGTAATTCCCGCTGGCAGCATGTTGACGCTGAAAATTTTATCCAACTTACTTTGCGTGGATCCTTGCCACAGCACAACGCCGGTATCGGATTTCACGCGCGTCACAATACCGAATTGATCCCACGCAAAAATTTCCTTGTCATCAAGGCTCATTCCAATAATTGCGCTGGCCGATTTATGTGGAATTTTTGTTTGCCACAGATTGCGCAATCCAAGTGGCGTGATGCTTTGTGGGCTGGCAATAAAGTTTGCCACGGCCTGGTCCTTCATCGTGTCCAAATTATTTTTTGATGCGGACGATTGTTCATTTGATTGAACGCTTCCCTGGGCCACGGCATGGTCATCTTGCGCCAGTGCCGCGCAAGTTATAAGTGAACTCGCTACGAAAGCCATGCTGGCATAAGTTGAAAATTTGAACTGGATCATTGAAATTGGTTCCACAACAAGAAGTGCGTTTAAGAGTTTGAAAGTGTATAGAAAATGCTCCAAGCAATTGTGCGATCCCAGTGTTGCCCTTGAACATCCTCAATCAAGAACACATGGGTCGCCAAATGTTGACGTGGTCGATTTGGTGCATGCGCTAAAAAATTTGCCCTAAAAAGGAGATCAGCCGAACCCTTTCTGAGTCTCGGCTGACCGCCCTTTCCCTTATTCCCTCAACCTGCTCGATTCGCTTAAATTGGCACTCGGCTTTTCAGCCCAGCGACCAGAGAGAGTTCCCTTTCCCTCATAGTCTTAATTTTGATTAGAGGTCCCTTTTCCTCACCTCAAAAGCCAAACAACATTTCGCGATTCAAACAAGTGAAGTAAGAATTTAATCTTACAGAAACATATTCGCATGTACACCGCAAAAGTGTTCCTGAACTATTTGATTTTTTAAAATTATTTTTAGCCCTTCCAAATGCCAATATTTGGTCTAAAAACGCCACTTTTATTCCTGCCTCCCCAATTGAAAATGCAAAATACGGCTTTAATCCTGTTGATTTTCGACCCAACTCTTGGTTTAAGCCTTGTTTTGAGGAAAATTCCATTCAATTCCAGGTTCATAGCCCAACAACGCATACAACTCTTTGCGCGTCTGCATTTGGGGCAGGACATTCTTTACCGATCCATGCTGTTTCAGGGAAGCCAATCCGCGGGTCACTTCACCCATTGCCAGTCGCATCATGCTCAGCGGATAAATCACCAGCGAGTACCCAAGTTCGCCAAACGCAGTTGCCGAAATATCTGGCGTCTTTCCAAACTCCGTCATGTTGGCCAGCAAATATCCAGGCGAGCCATTTGCAAAATCTTTGAACTCAACTTCGCTTTGCAAGCCCTCAGGAAAAATGGCGTCCGCGCCCGCTTCTCTATAAAGGTTCGCGCGCTTCAGCGCGTCGGCAAAATCCGTCACGTGACGCGCGTCGGTGCGCGCGATAATCACAAAGTCGGAATGCAATTTGTATTTCGCCATCGCGCTAATTTTGTCAGCCATGTCCGCTGCGCTGATTAACTCTTTGCCATCTAAATGGCCACAGCGCTTTGGAAAAACTTGGTCTTCAATATGCAGCGCGGCTGCTCCCGCGCGTTCGTATTCCACAATGGTTCGCACGCAACTTTCTACTTCGCCGTAGCCAGTGTCTGCGTCGGCGATCACGGGCAAGCCGCTGGCGTCCGCAATTTCGCGAATCGTTCGGCACATTTCCGTCAGCGTGATAAGCCCAATATCTGGAAAGCCAGCCACATTCGCCGTGGCGCCGCCAGAGATATAAACCGCTTCAAAACCAGCGTTTTTTACTGCTTTTGCAACAAGGGCATTAAACGCGCCTGGCGCCATGACAACACCTTTGTCCATCAACGCGCGCAGTACGGCGCCTTGGTGTTGCGGCGCGATTTTGGAGTTCTTGGAATGATTCATGTGCGATTGATTGTGTTGTGGTGCGCTCATTGTGTTCTTGATTTTTTCATAACGACAAATAATTTTATATTCACACTATGTGTGTCATGTGCATTATTGTGTCTGCTTTTTAAATTGGTACGGGCCTTTGGTTGAGCCCCAAACTTGTTTTCCAGCGCTATCAAATCCTCGATCCCAAATTGTAATTTCTTGTGGCGTCACCGTCACTTCACTGGTGGCGTACGTCGCGCCTTGTTGAGTGCTTGCGCATGCTTGGCCATCAGTCCCGCCGCTCCATTGCGTGGCTGATTTCGCTTTCAGCTTCACGACACAACCAGAACAGGGCATCAATTGTGAAGGCAGCAGTTGATTCAATGGATGGTCTTGTTTCCATGCCCCAGCGTATTGCTGCGTGTCCCCAGGCAATTCAAACACCAGGCTTGCAACCGCGCCATCATCATGGTGAACTAAGTGATATACGCGCTGTCGATTGGGCTTATCTGCGGTTTCGCGCATGGCCTGTTCAACATACAGCCATCGCCCGTCAAGCCGATCCGTCCATATTGGCTTCATCTGCAGCACAATATCCTTGTAATCAGGGTCCGCCTTGCTTTGCTCCGTATTGGAAAAAGAACCTGACATCCAACTGCAAATTTGATTCACTTGCTCGCTGTTTTGATATGGAAGCGGGGGCTCATACTGCGTCACTGTTCCGCAAGCCGCAAGCGCACAAATAGCAATCAACTGGGCGATTTGTTTCATGATCGGATGCTAGCATCGAACGCTTTCATACCTCACCCACTGGAGAAATCATGAGCGCAACAACGTCAACCCCCAAGCAACCTGACACACGCGGACTCGCCGGCCAATCTGCTGGTGAAACATCCGTGTGCGCCGTCACGCAAACCGAACTTTTATATCGCGGCTATGAAATTGCTGACCTTGCTGCAAACGCAACTTTTGAAGAGGTGGCATTTTTATTGTTGATGGGTCACAAGCCCAGCGAAGTTGAGTTGAAGAAATTCAAAAGCGATGTGATTGCTTTGCGCGCGGTACCCACTTCTGTGCGCGATGCCGTTGCCAAGTTCGCCGTGAGTTGTCCCAACGCTCACCCCATGAGCGTGTTGCGCACTGGTGTGAGTTTGCTTTCGCATGTGGACGCGGATTGCGAGGACAATTCACCAGCGGCCGAATTGCAAAAGAGCATGCGCTTGCTTGCGCAAATTCCAACGCTGATTGGAATTTGCCAGCGTTCCCGCGAAAATAAGCCCATTCTTGAACCAGACGCCACGCTTGGTCACGCCGCAAATTTGCTGTGGCTTATCAATGGTCGCAAGCCAAGCGAACTAGAGGCGCGCATTATGGATGTCAGCTTGACTCTGTACGCCGAACATGATTTCAACGCCAGCACATTTGCTTGCCGCGTTATTGCCAGCACCGAATCCGATTTGCACAGCGCAATTTGCGGCGGCATTGGCGCGCTCAAGGGTCCGCTTCACGGTGGCGCCAATGAGATGGCCATGGAAATGCTCAAAGAAATTAATCACGACTGCGCAGGCGGCGCCATCACGGTTGAAGCGTGGATGCAGCGCGCATTTGTTGAGAAGCGAAAACTCATGGGCTTTGGTCACCGTGTTTATAAGAACGGCGATCACCGCGCGGGCATTCTTCGATCATGGGGTCTTCAGCTCGCTGAGCAACTTGGGCCAGACGCTAAGAAATGGTTTGATATTGGTGATCGTGTGCAAGCCATCATGTTGAAGGACAAGGCCATTCACCCCAATGTAGATTTTCCGTGTGGCATGACGTATTTCATTCTTGGCATTCCAGTGCCGCAATACACCCCAATTTTCGTTGCCAGTCGTATTACGGGTTGGGCCGCGCATGTCATGGAGCAGCACGCCAACAACAGAATCATTCGCCCGCTGGCCGATTACAAAGGCCCGGCGCCACGCAAGTGGAAGGCGTAAGACTCTTTGATCTGTAGTCAAATTTCACAATAAGTCGTGCCAATTATTCCGCCGTGTCAAAAGACGCGGCGGTTTTTTATGCGCATGGACGATTGTGGCGCAAGTGAAGTAAGCAAAAATAAAAAGGGGACGAGCCTCTTTTCAAAGACTCGTCCCCAGTGCTGGCGCGAACCGTGCCCTCCGCGGTACGCGTTGATCCAAGATGACCGATTCCCATAGGTCATCTAATGTGTGCGTTGAGTGCTTCTCCAAACGCACACACCTGGATCTTTAAGACTCGCTTTCCCAAACGAATCTCACTTGTTCGTTCTGCAATTTCCCGTTGCAGAACAAGTGATCTCTTTCGCAAGTTGCCGGGGTACGACAATTGTTCTTGCGAACGAATAAGAGTTACATATTTCGTCTACGACCTGTCAGCAGGGCGGCAAGGCCCATCAAAGCCGCTGCGCC
>SESB01001704.1_pt1 | contig 13871 bp, 19 predicted proteins | sample 3171441 | NCBI WGS metagenome assembly SESB01 (sample SAMN06051867, study PRJNA518727) | freshwater metagenome | biome: subpolar coniferous forest; feature: holomictic lake; material: water; isolation source: holomictic Lake 227, 6 m depth | place: Canada: near Kenora, Ontario | collected...
CAGCATCGCCAAGGCGGCCCTCCGGGGGGGTGACATGGTCAAGAGCCTCCTGGGCTTTGCCCGCCAGAGCCCCGCCGAGGAACGGGAGCTGGATCTCAACACCCTGCTGAGGGAGGAAGTTCAGCTCCTTGAGCGAATCACCCTCTCCCTGATTTGTCTGGAACTGGACCTGCAGCCTGATCTGCGGCCCATCCACGGGGATCTGAGTGCCTTGAGCGCCGCCTTGATGAACCTGTGCGTCAACAGTGTGCAGGCCATGCCTGAGAAGGGCACCCTCACCCTGCGCACCCGGAACGTGGCCCCCGACTGGGTGGAAGTCCTGGTGCAGGACACGGGCACCGGGATGTCCCCGGAGGTCCTGGACCGGGCCCTCGACCCCTTCTTCACCACCAAGGAGATCGGCCAGGGCACGGGCCTGGGACTCTCCATGGTCTACAGCACCATCAAGGCCCACCGCGGGCACCTGGAGATCCAGAGCCAGCCTGGCTCGGGAACGACCATCCGAATGAGGTTCCCGGCCTGCGATTCGACGATCCAGACCGCACCCCGGGCGGAACTTCGCCGCGCGGAAGGACCAGCCCTCTCGCTGGACGTCCTCCTGGTGGATGACGACGTGCTCGTCCAGGACTCCACGGGTGACATCCTCCAGGCCCTGGGCCATACCGTGGTCACGGAGGCCTCCGGAGAGGCCGCGCTCGCCACCCTGGAAGCGGGCTTCCGACCTGATGTGGTCATCCTCGACATGAACATGCCCGGGCTGGGCGGCAGCGGAACCCTGCCCCGCCTGCGCGCCCTGCTCCCGGAGGTCCCGGTCCTGCTGTCCACCGGGCGCATGGATCAGGCCGCCCTGGACCTCGCCGACCGCTATCCCCACGTCATCCCGCTGCCGAAGCCCTTCAGCCTGAAGGACCTCAAGCGGCGCCTCCAGGCCGTGGAGCCGCCGCCGCGGGAAGGCTAGGGAACGCGCCAGGGGGGGCTTCGACTCACTCGGGCGGGACTCGAACCGCGTCTGGCTTCGCCAGTCGCCGGCCTGCTCCTGCTCGCTGTCAGCTCGCGGAGACGGAGCCTCCTCGCAGGTTCGAATCCCCATCTTTCTCCAATGAAAAGGCCCCCGCGAACGGGGGCCTTTTCACTGGAGCCAACTACAGGATTCGAACCTGCGACCTGCTGATTACGAATTATCAATTCCTTGTTTTGGCTAGATTGACCTAGATTGATCTACATCATTCATTATACCTGTTTTCATTTATTTATGATCATTGTTGCATTGGCGGCCATCAATTGAGATAGGCCATTTTTGGCCTAGGATGTGTAGATTATGTGTAGATGGGGGTATCCTGAACCTGCTGATGGAGGATCAATGGGTCAGTCCAAACGTGTGAATCTCACCAAGAGTGAAGTGGAAGATCTGGCGCCCGCCGAGTCCATCTACATGGTCTCGGACCTTGGGGCCCGCGGCCTCTACCTCCAGGTCACCCCTGCCGGCGCCAAGAGCTGGGTGCTGCGCTACCGGGTCCACGGGAAGTCCAAGTTCCACACGCTGGGCCGGTGGCCGGAACTGACTGTGGAAAGGGCCCGCAAGGAAGCCACCAAGCTTCAGGGGGGTATCTCAGAGGGGAACGACCCGCAGTCGAAGCGGAAGACCGAGCGCGAGGCCAAGACCGTGCGTGAGCTGGCGGAGCAGTTCCAGAAGGAGCACCTCCCTACCCTGCGGCCCAGCAGCAGGCGTCTCTACGAGCTGGCCTTGAACAAATGGATCCTCCCCGCCATGGGATCGATGCGGGTCAAGGATGTGGAGAGCCCGGACGTGGCCAAACTGCTAGCGAAGATCCGGGCGGAGACTCCGAAGGGAGTTATGTCCAACCGGGTGCGGGCCGTCATCTCCAAGATGTTCACCCTGGCATCCGTGTGGGGCTTCCGGCCAGCAGGCGCGAACCCCGCGCAGGGTCAGGTGCGGGCGGAGGAGACAAAGAAGGACCGGCCCATCACCGACAAGGAACTGCTGGTGCTAGGCGCCACACTCCGGCACCTGGAGCCCACAGAGGATGTCCATGCCCTGGCAGCCATCCGGCTGTATCTCCTGACCGGGATGCGGAAGTCGGAACTGCTCGGTGATCGGAAGAAGGACAAGGAGACCGGAGCCCTGATCGAAGACATCCCCGCCCTGCCCTGGTCCGCAGTTGACCTGGATGCTGAAGAGATCCGGCTGGCCCGGCACAAGACCTCCAAGAAGACGGGCGCCAGGGTCGTGCCTCTCTGCACAGGTGCAGTGGCCCTGCTGGAGAAGCTGCCCCGGGTGCTCGGGAACCCCTATGTGATCCCTGGCCAGACTACTGGCCAGTCCCTGGTGGGCCTGACGAAGATCTGGGGGCGCGTCCAGGAGGCTGTAACGAAACTCCAGAAGGAGAACAAGGTCGCGAAGAAGGATCAGGTAAACCTCGATGACGTGACCATCCATGGACTGCGCCATGGTTTCGCCAGCCTCGGTGCCCGCCTGGGTTACCCGGAGTCCTTCACTGGCGCCCTGCTGGGCCACGCCGCGGGCACGGTCACTGCGGGTTACGCCAGGCTCGGCATCGACCCATTGAGGGATGCCGTAGAAGTCATCGGTGGGCGCATGGCTGGCCTGCTGGATGGCAAGGTGGACTTGGCCAAGGAGGCCGAGGAAGCGAAGGCGGCCAAGGTGGCGAAGAAGGCTTGATGGGTCGAGGTCATCGCGATCTCGCTACCAGATGCCCATCCCTTCCCCGCGCAGGTAGGGGTCCAGGACTCCCAGAGGCCAGAGCTGGGGCGCCAGGATCTTGAGCGATGCAGCCACCTCGGCAGCACGGGCTCGGTCGTCCATCGTCTTGTCAGACAGTGCGGCCACAAGGAAGGCGGCCTCCTTGGCGATGCTCTGGAGCTGCTCCAGGGTTGCAGCCTGCGGGATGGTGTTGGTGCTCATGTCGTCGCCTCCTTGGCATAATGGTTCAGCGGCAAGGATGGGTTCTAAAAAATCGTAGTCAAGTCTAAATATTGCTGTTGTTATGTTCACAACAGTTGCGCTTTTCGCAACAGTGCATCTGAGGCCGCCCGATCCTTGGTAGCCTGTCCACCCCTTCCAGGGCGCGCATGGAGTCACCCATGCGTCCTCGCCGTAACCGGAACCCCACTCGCCAGCCTCAGCCCAGCCAGCTCACTGTGCTGCTTGATGCTGTGGCCCTGCGCCTGGTGGCCCTGGGCACGGTCCAGGTGGACCCGGGCCCATACCTCGCGGCAGCACGGGTGCTGGTGACCACAGCACAAGGATGCGGGTGGGAGGCGGCCACCACAGACCTGGACCTGCTGGAGCGCCACCTGGCGATGCGCAGCTGGACCTGGGCATGGATGGGCACTGACCTGGTGCTCACCTTGCCTCTGTGGGTCCAGCCTCCGGTGCGGTTTTTGGCGATCCAGGGGGGGCTTTTCGACTAGGTGGCCGTTTCCTTCTTGAAGCCCCGCACCACCCAGCGGAAACCTAGGCCGAGGGCAAGGATGGTGAGGCAGGGCATGAGCCAAGCCAGAAGTGCGTAGCCGACTTTGCTGAACCTTGCATACCTGAGCGCCAGCACCTGGACTCGCTCGTAGTCCTGTTTGACTGCATCAAGGGACTCATTACCACATAGCAGGCGAAGTTCCTGCCCACTCCGCATCACATATGGGATGAGAAGTAGGTCATCAGGAGCCGGGGGGATCGTATAGGAGGGCTTCATCCCATCCACCCGATGCTCAGCAGGAGCGCTTTCCCATGGCTTTCCATTGGGACGCTTGGCCGCCTCCGCCTTTTGGAACCTTTCCCACGGCATACCCCGGGGCTTGGAGGGCTCATCAAAAATGTTGTCTTTAGCTAGTAGATCTAACACCTCTTTCGATTTTGCATCGGCCAGCATCTTCTGCGTCTGCGGAGATAGCAACTTCATGTCCTCCTCACTAAGAACACGCTTCGCCACATTGCCCGGCCAATCGGCTACAACAACCACAACAACGCCGACACCCCACAGCACACTGAGGAAAACCCACAGCCTCCACCATCCGCCTAGTCGCTTCATGTGGTTTCCCTTTCACCGGAGATGGCCGCCTCAGATTATCCTATCCACCCCACCTGAACCCCAAACGAAGAAAACCCCCCGAAGACAACCTCCAGGGGGCCCCACGTTGGGCGGTTTGTCGGAATGTGCCCTAGTGGATAACCTTCTCGGCTACTGCGGGGCGCCAGGGTTCCTGGTGTTCAACCTGGCCCCTACGGTGCAGACGGCGAGGGTGGCCCAAGCCAATACCATGAGTGCCAGCAATCCCCAGCCGGTGGCGTCATAGGTGGCCATGGTCTAGTTCCCGAGGATGGACTGCATCTCAGCGTGTTTCTTCTCGGCTAGGCTCCGGAGTTCAGACCACTTGGTCTTCTCCTCGGTGGCCCACTTCAGCTCGGCGTTGAGCTTCGCCTCCAGCTCGTCCAGCTCGACCATTCGTTTGGCAGTCCAGTCAGCGAACGCCAGGCCCTGCTGCTGCTCCAGGGTCGCCTTCTGAATCGCAGCCAGGTGGGCCGCAGCCTCTCCGGTGTCGATCTTGTGCGTGAGCTGCACCAGTTCCATGAAGGCATCCCACGCTTCGGGTGTCACAGAGCAGAGGAACTGGGCCCGATACTCACTGGGGGTCATCCGGGTTTCTTCGGGCGGGGGGTTCAGGTTCGCGTTAATTCCAAACATGGCGGGGTCTCCTCAGCTCAGACGTTGGTGATGACTGCAATGGCGTAGGACTTCCCCGGGGGGACAGAGAAGTATTCGGTCGTATTGGCCGGCATCCGTTTGGAGGTTGCCGTGGCCGTGGGGCTGATGCCGATCTCAATGGAGCAGATGGCATCCGTGTGGACGCGGAAGAATGCGGTCGAAGCGTTGAAGGCGCTGGAGGCCAAGCTACCGGCCGTGATGTTCACCGTCTGATTGGCCAGGGGCGGTTCTTCCGGAACGACCATGCGGTAGCCCGCAGCATCCTTCCCTTGCCGTGCGAACTCTGTGATCCAGACCTTGGCCATTTCTGACTCCTGTTGGTATGGCGCCAGGCGCCAGTGGGTTGTGGGGTTAGGCGATGCGGGCGAGGGTTACGGCGGCCTTGGATGTGTCAGGACTGACACTGGCCCGTATGCCGCAGGCGGGGAGTTGGATCTGGATCAGGCAACTGTTGCCATTGGGCCGAGAGGCATCCGGGAGCAGGCCCACGGCATGGAGCCACCGGCCATCCATCCACCGTTCGATGGTCACGGTCACGCCCGGGCCATTGGTCGAAATGTTCAAGAGATAGGCACCGGCTGGCACTTCGACGGTGATGCCGGGCACCAGGGAATAAGTTGGGATCTCGTCGGGGGCGGCCATAGGGTGCTTCTCCTGTCAGTCGAAGATGTTGTAGGCGGAGGTGGCGGGCCCGCTCCGCTTGCCGAAGTCCGGGCGGCCATTACCCCAGGCCACACCGTTGCCTCTGGCTGAAGTCCCTGGGGGAACGTCAAACATCGGGTAGTCCACACCATCAGCTACGCGGGGCAGGTTGCGCCTCTTGTCCCTGTTCAGCACGGCATCGGCCCCGCCCATGCCCAGCAGGGCGTATTGGAGGGCGTCGTGCGGGTGGCTGTATTGGTTCTTGCTGGGCGACTCATGGAACGTGGCGCCGTTGCCGCTTGCCACCTTCTGGAAGTGGTAGCCGGAGCTGAACCCACGCCGGAGGATGCTGCACCCGGGGTTGAGCTGGAATCCAGGCTTGCCGTCCACCATACGGTTCAGGGCCGCGGACACTGCCTCAATGCGGAGGGTGATCTCGTTGGTGGACGCGGGGCGCCACCTCCAGGGGGTCCGCTGGTTCAGGATCTCAAAGACGGTGCGCTCGTCGGACTGGCCCCGGGCAGTGCCGGCCGGGTCGCCGATGGCTGACACCACCTGGTGGTCCGGGTAGTTCTGCTTCATGTAGGCCGTGAGGGTCTCCGAGAAGCGGGTGATGCCGGTGTCCTCGGCCACCAGCTCATCCACCACTACGATCCTGCCGTCCGCATACTGGCAACAGATCACAGCCGCGGGCGTCAGTCCAAAGTCGGCACCGATGGTGAGGCCGAGGGTCGTGGGAGGCACTATCCGCTCCGCGGCGACGTGGGCCGAGTCTCGCCATGAGCTATACACAGGCTTGCCTTCCGACAGGTAGGCCCACTGGCCATCCACGTAGCACCGGACCCAATCCTCGTCCTTGCCATGCACCATGCGGGAGTAGTAGTTCTGGGGCAGGTTCTCCAGGTTCTCAGCCATGTTGGATCTGCCACTCGGCTGCCGGTATACCTTCCACCCCTCAGGCGGGTCGCCAGCCATCTTGGCCAGCCAGGCATCTTGATCGGACGGATTGGACGTGAGGAGCACGCCAGACCAGGTGCAGCCACCCTGGAGCCTGCCGGGATACCGGCCGACGCGACCCGTCAGGGCATCCAGGATGGTCTTCGGGATCTCACGGCATTCATCGATCCAGGCGAAGGACAGCTCCAGGGACAGCAATTTCCGGACGTCCTCATCCTTGTCGAGTGGGATGAACAGCACCTCCATGTCCAGGTCCGAGGACTGGATGTGGTGGATGATCGGGCTCCCACCCATGGTGAGCTTGCCGAATTGTGGCGGGCACCACTGGGCCCAGCTCTTGATGGTCGTCGTCTTCAGGTCGGCGAAGGTGTTGCGGATGCAGGCCACCCGGACACGGCGCACACCGTCAGGTCCAGGCGCCTGTCCCATGGCTCGGCGCAGGATCTCCACCACAGCCGCGGATGTCTTGCCACTGCCCAGAGGGCCCACCAGGGCCTTCACGAAGGCGTCGTCCTCCATCCAGGCTCGGGAGACCGGTCCGGCAGGGGCGAAGGTGACCGTGCTCAAGCGGCACCATTGGAACGGCCGGAGGGATCAGACAGGCCCACGATGTTGATCTGGAAGGAACTGCCACCGGCATCCCGGTCCTTGTCCAGAAGGCCATGCAGCTTCATTTTTAATTCCGAGAAGCGGGCCAGGGCCGTGGCGTTCTTGGTTTCCATGGCGAAGGCGATACCGGCGTCTAGCTCGGCCACTGCCTTCTCCTGGTTGTAGCCGGTGGCCTCCTGGAGGTTGGCCCGATACTCGGCCACCGCCTGCTGGACGCCTGGATTCTCAGCCAGCAGGAGGTTGCCACGATTGCGGGCACTGCCATGGGCATATCCAGCCAGGATGGCCGATTCCCGGGCCGACTTGCCGGAGCAGTAGGCGGCCACGAATTTCTGCTGACGCAGGGTGATGGCTTTCATCGGGTGGCCTCTGGTGAATTAAATAAAATTCGGATGTGGGGCTTCCTCCGCGCTGGGACCTGCCCCCCGTGAGACACACGCGCCAGCGAGTCCGGCCCCCACCCGGCACCCGGGCCCCCCCTATCGGTCGAAGGGGCCCCCTCCCCAGGCAGGGCGTCGGCATAGATGCTGGCCTGGCCTGGTGAGTGGGTGATCTCGCTACCCTGTGGGTCGTCATAGAGCAGGTCGTCGAAAATGGCAGGGAAGGCCGCGGCCCCGGCAGTAGTAGGCGCCACGATGCCCAGCACCTCTGCCGTGCTGCTCATCGGATACGTCCCTGGCTCTTGAAGGTGTTGTAGAGGCTACTGATCACCAGGTGGTTCGATCCCAGGCCACTCACCTCCAGTGCCGCTATCAGTTCAGGGTGAGCCTGCCCGACCTTGGCCACCTCTGCCTTCACTGCTGACAGGTTCTTGCCGAAGTCGGCGCCCCACTGCTTGCGGAGCACCGTGTTGGCCTCCTGCTCCATCCGGGGCCGGTCCGTGGGTGTGGGCGGGGCAGCCGCGGCCTTGTTGTAGAGGGTGCCGAAGTGGGAGCCAATCTCAGGAGGGATACCGGCCTGGACCAAGGCCGCCCGCATGGCCACCTCTTGGTTCAGGTCGATGGCAGTGCCGTGCGGAGGAGGCTCGAACTTGTATTCGCCAGCACTCTTGGCCCCGGCGAAGATGGCAGCGTCTAGAGGATCAATCTCGGGTGCCAGCTCTTGTGCCGCAGGATCGGCCCCAGCAGTGGCGCCAGCAGGCGCACCAAGCTGCTTGGAGGTGCTAGTGGCTGTGGCGGTGGCCTCGGCAGGCTCAAGGCCATTCAGGCGGGCTTCCAGGTCAATCCTGGAGGTTGCCACGTCCTCTTGAGAGATGAAGCCGCGCTTCACCAGGGCCGCGGCCATAGCGTCGTGAACTTGGAGGTCATCCATGGTTCAGCTCGCCTTCTTCTTGTTGGCAGCATCCCGCCACCTCTGGACCACAGTCACGGCGCCCCTGAAGGGCTCCAGGAACTCGCCGAGGGCAGGCTTGCCCCAGGCCCACTGCATGGCCCAATCCACGTCTAGGCGGATGAGTTCTTTTCGGACACTGGTTTCCACCTGGCTGGCCCGGAGCCATGCGGCATCGGGATCGGGCGTATCAGGCAGGGCCCCGGTGAGGTCACCTGTCAGGCGCAGCAGGTTGGTGTAGTCCGCGGCGAACTCGGCAGCAGATCTGGCAACCTTTGCGGCAGCCGCGGCCCGGGCGTCAGCCAGCTTGACTGCCTTGTCCCACTGAGCCAGCAGGATGTCAGTTTCCACCTGCTGTGCCGAGGACCGGATTCTCGCGTCGTAAGCCTCCAGGGCCGTCCTGGCCTTGTCTTCGGCCCTCTTGGCCTCATGCAGGGCCTTCTCAGCCGCAACACAGGCAGCCGATCCCCCAAAGCCTTCTACCTCATCGGCCACAGCATTCGACCAGGTGGACTGCGCCGCGGTGAGATGAATGAGGGCATCGACGTGGGCACTGGCCAGCCGGGATCGAAGCTCTTCCGGGGTAGGGCGCTTTACGAGATCGCCGAATGTGGTCATGGGTGGAGGTCTCCAGAGGATGAACAAAGAGACAGGTGCTTCCCTGTGTCCTAATTGTCATCCCTGAAGGGGTTTGAATCAAGTCTAAATACAGAAAACAGTCATGTTATACATTGTTCTGGATGAGTGGGTATTGATCGTTCCAAATAGGGTGTAGTCCTGATGGACACGGAGAAAGGGCTGGATTTATGTCTATCTAGGGTTGAAAAAGTTTATGATTGACAGATTCAGCATGAGGTCTAGACTCTAGATGGAACAGGAGGGCCACCATGACCACCGGTCAGAAGCTTGGATACATCCGGGTCAGCAGTGCAGACCAGAACACGGCGCGGCAGCTCGACGGTCTGGTGATGGATGAGACCTTTGAGGAGAAGGTGTCGGGCAAGTCCACCAATAGGCCGATGCTGAAGGCGATGCTGAAGCACGCCCGGAAGGGTGACTCGGTCTTCGTCCACAGCATGGACAGGCTGGCCCGGAACCTCGGCGACCTGCTGGCCATCGTGAAGACTCTCACCGACAAGGGTGTGTCGGTTCACTTCCAGAAAGAGGCCCTGGTCTTCACAGGTGAAGACAACGCCATGGCCAAGCTCATGCTCGGCATCATGGGCGCCGTGGCCGAGTTTGAGCGGGACATCATCAAGTCCCGGCAGAGGGAAGGCATCGATCTGGCAAAGAAGCGTGGCGCCTACAAGGGCCGGAAACCATCCTTGTCAGCAGCACAGGTGGCCGAGGTGAAGTCCAGGGCCGCGGGGGGTGAGGCCAAGTCCGATTTGGCCAAGGTGTATGCCGTGAGTCGGGAAACCATCTACAAGGCCCTTCGGTAAGCTGATCGGTAAGCTGATCGGTAAGCTGATCGGTAAGCTGATCGGTAAGCTGATCGGTCAGGTGATAGGGGCACCGAGCAACGGGGCGACCGAGGTGGGCGACCGAGCAACGGGGCGACCCGGCCGCCCAGCCGCCCAGGTCCCTCGGGCACGACGCGTGGCATCGGGCGGGTCTCGCACCCCCTCAGGTGGAGGTCATTCCGGGGGGTGGGCAAGTGGGCAGGTTCCCCTATAGGGGTTTGCCCACCTGCCCACCCTGGAGCCCTGAGGACTAGTGTGAAGCCCCTGAAGGGGGGCTCCACACAGCCTCAATCCGGGGAGAAGTAGAAAGAAAGTGGGCAGTGCCCACCCTGAGCAAACTCAATCCCCTGCTGGCTTCTCATCCCAATTCAGATCGCCGGGTGGGCAAAATCCAGATCCCTGCCCACCCTTCAACTCCCGGACCTTTTTCAGCCCCAAATCGGTCAAATCCATTTGCCGAGGCACAAGCCACTTCTGGCGGGTCCGGAGGTCCTTCAGGGCGTCCTTCAGCTTCCTCTCGCCGTGCTCATCATCCGGGTAATGCTTCTTCACCAGCTCCGATCTGTCCACTTTTCCAACCCCGGAATGGATATCAAGGAGCAACTGCTCGGCCTTTTTTAAAACTTTGGCAGCGTCTCCACCCTTCAGCAGTGCCAGGGCCCGGTCACCCTCAGGGGTAGGAACCCACAAGCCCCCCTGCTGGGAGTGCTCCAGCAGCATCCACTTGCTCTGCGGCCCATCGTTGATCTTCGTCAGGCCGAGGATGGCATACCGGCGATGTGCCCCCTCAGTGTAGAGCCCAGCCTTTCCAGCCTCGGTGGAGGTGATCCATCCGAACTGCACCATGGCCCGGGCAGACGCCACCAGGGCACTGGCACCCCGGGCCAGCTCTGGGTCCATGCGATCAGTCATGGCCGGGGCGTTCCTGCCGCTTCCGGCCTTCCTGAGGTGGTGCAGGGCCCACACAGAACAATTTAGGGCATCGTGGAGGCCGAAGATGGCAGCAACTAGAGGGCGGACTTCGGTGTTGCTGTTCTCGTCACCCTCATGGACTGCGTTGAGGGTGTCCACAAAGAGGACAGCCGCGGGGGCCTGGGTCGTCTGCATGGCCGCCTTGAGTTCACCAGTGAGCTGGTGGAGCTGGTGGGCCTCAGCGGCTTCACCCTTGCCTTCGATTGCCCCCCGGGACCTGGTCATTACCACCAGGTTCTTGTCGAGGAGGTCGTCGTGCTCGGGCGTCCAGGCCATCCCGTAATCTTCCTTGATGATCTGAATGCGTCGGTGGATCACGGTCAGATCATCTTCAAGGGCGAGGACTCCTGCACCGGCTGGCCCACAGGTGGGCGTATCAAACAGGGGCAGCCCTGTGGCAACGGCAACGCCGAGCTGAAGAGACAGCCAGCTCTTTCCATGGCCGGAGTGACTGGCCAGGATGCCGAAGGGCACTCGGGGGAAGAATGGCTCCCAGATCCACTGCACAAGGGGCAACGGAAGCCCCCGGAACTGATTCCAACGGTGGACATCCAGGGCCTGCCGCTTCGCCTGGGGTGCCGGGTTCGGTTCGGGTGGAGATGGGGGGGCCACGTTATCCATGAGCTTTTCTAGAGCACCGCGGGGCATGGTGTCGAAGGCGTGCCACCTGGCAGTCAGAAGCTCCAGCAGCTCTGGGTTGAACTTCCGAAGCAGGCAGAGCTTCTGGGTGTTGGCCAGGATCTGTTCCGCAGTCCAATTCTCGGCCCCCTTCAGTTCATCCATGAGGAAGGCTTCAGCCGGGGGTTGTGGTGGCGGTTTCGGGTCTGCGTAGTCCAGCAGGTTAATGGAGTCCATCACAGGCCCCCTGCCGCGCGGAGCACGTCTTCCAGGTTCAGGTGAAGATGGCACCCATGGGAGCAGGACCAGGTGGGCCACCGGCCAGGGGTGTGGATGATGAAGGCGTCGTCACTGTCCACTTGGCCTGAGTGTTCCTCGGGCCAGAGGCAGTGCGTCCGCCACTTGGTGCCGTCCTGGCCGTGCGGGCGGGGCGGGCCCACCTTCACGTCCATGGCCTTGAGCAGCTCGGCCAGGCGCAGGGTGGCCAGGTCGATGGGCAGGGGCCCCGCCCAGGCATAGCCAGCCTTCTCACGTTCGTCCCTGATCCGCTGGATATGCGGCAGGGCGGGGATCGGTGGCACCACGATGGCGGGCAGCTCGTCCAACGGGACCAGCAGGGCCGCACCGGATACCTCCGTCCGACTGATGGCATCGGCCCCGCCAGGGTGACCAGGCAGGAAGTAGATCCGCGCCACGTCCCGCAGGGCCTTGAGGTCTAGGCCGCGGCGAGTGTCCAGCAGGCCCAGGTGGGCCAGGGCCCACTCGGTAGCAGCTTCCCACTGCCCAGCAGGGACAGGGGTTTCCAGGGCCACCACGGCCCGGTGCTTGGGCCACCCATCTTTGTTGCTCCAGGTGGTCCACTGGTAGGCAGCCACACCGGCTTTCCGCATGGCATCCGACACTTCCAGCATCGTCACCGGGTTGTCGATCAGCACCTTCCTGGTCTTCGGCGTGCCGCTCTTGTGTAACTCACCAGGGATGACTTCGTCCCGGGCATTGTCGTAGTCGAGGCCGAGGAGCTGGATGGACTGCGCCTCCTCCTTCCCGCGGTGGAGGGGATTGAATGTTGTGCCGGAGATGGCCGGCAGTCCCTTCTTCGGGTCCTCACCTGCGGGCATCTTCTCCGGGTCAAACGTCCTCCCCAGATTGGAGACCAGATCCGCCCATGGACCTGACCAGGGCTTGGGGGTGTTGTCCTTGGCGTGCTTGAAGAGAGAACAGGTGACGATCATTCCGCCACCTCATCAGCAGGGACGATCTGGAACGCCCCGCCGAAGACGTGGGCCAGCATGGCGCCCAGCTCCAGCATCGCTGGGGTGTGACAGGTCTTCTCAGCCAGCAGGCTGATGCGCGGGCCCTTCTCCAACCTGAGGCAAAGGATTCCGGCCCCGGGGAGCACCAGCACAAGCTCATCCTGGTCCTGGTCCAGGTTGACGGCCAGCTTGTCGATGAACAGGATCGTGGACCAGAGGTCGGAAGCATTCCAAGTGGGGGCGAACCTGCGGGCGGACGCTACACCGTCCCGGGGGGCCTTGTTTGTAGTAGAATTGTCCTTGTCCTGCTTAGCAATTTCTTTCCCGAAGGCTCCGTCGCATCCGGAGCCTTCGCCGTTGGTGGTCAACCTATCTCCCACCAGGGACGACGCGCCCTGCTTCCATGTAGGCGTCGAGGTCGGCGCGGCGGTAGCGGATGAATCCACCCCGCTTTGTGTATGCGGGCCCAATCCCTTTCACGCGGTATTCGGCCAGGGTGGCTCGGGAGACCCCGCCGAGATACTGTCCGGCTGAGACAGGGTCGAGCCACTCGGAAGGCGACGGTGTGGGCGGGGCGACGGTTGCTCCGCTGGTGATGGTGTTCTGGATGGTGGAGCTGGTGCGGCCCATGGGGGCCCCTTCGTTGCTCGCGTTGGGGCCTTCGTTCTTTCCGCCGTTGATGGTCATGGTCACACCTCGCCCACGGTGGTGGTGGTGTTCCGCTCGGTGAAGGCCAGCAGGGCACTGCGTCGATACCTGACCAGGCGGCCGAGGCGCACGTAGGCGGGGCCCTTCTTCTCGAAGCGCCAGTCGATCAGGGTGGCGGGTTTGAGGTTCAGCTCGTGAGCTGCGGCCCTGGTGTCCAGCAACGGATCCTCAGGGAACCCGGTGGTGGGATTGCTCACTTGCTTGTTGCTATCGGCGGCCATCGCACGACTCCTGTAACAGGTGCTCCGCCGCGGCGAGAGCACACGGGCTCTCAGCGTTGGGAAGCGAGATGGAGGGGGAACTTCCTGTTAAGGGCCTCGACTTATCGGCTATTACGGGCCGGGCCGGGCGGTTCCGTGGGCTTGTCCAACTGAGTGGGGCCAACATCCAGCAGTATTGGCCTAGGTAGGCTATCAGTCAAGACTACAAGTTCATTATTTTCATTGGTTATGTCGGGTCCGCAAGCGACTTTTGGGGGCCGATAGGGTGCGATAGAGGTAGGCCGAGGCGAGACCATCGTGGACATCGGTAAACATTTTTCGCCGCGGTCAGGCTGCCCGACTGGGATGTGTAGATGG
>SESB01001706.1_pt1 | contig 13850 bp, 4 predicted proteins | sample 3171441 | NCBI WGS metagenome assembly SESB01 (sample SAMN06051867, study PRJNA518727) | freshwater metagenome | biome: subpolar coniferous forest; feature: holomictic lake; material: water; isolation source: holomictic Lake 227, 6 m depth | place: Canada: near Kenora, Ontario | collected 2014-07-08...
GCTACTATTTTGGTGTGTTTCGTTTTATTCATTTTTTTGACTGAATTTTTTGCAGTGAACTGATCGCCGGAATCAAGGAATCCCATGCTGAGTCATCCCAAATCCGGTGGTAAAAAGCTTTCGATTCCAAGTCTGTAGGAGTCAAGCGAAAATCCCATGATGCTCCCTTTGCAAACAGGACCGATGATTGATTCATGCCGGAAAGACTCCCGGGTCAGTATGTTGGAAATGTGCACTTCCGCCACGGGGGTGGAAACCGCCGCAATTGCGTCCCTTATTGCTACGGAAGTATGTGTATATGCGCCGGCATTCAGGATGATTCCGTCGGAGGAGAAACCAACTTTCTGAATGTATGTGACGATCTCGCCTTCGATATTCGACTGATAATAGTCAAAATCGATCTGAGGGTAGAGCGGCCTGATTTTTTCAAGCCACTCTTCGAAAGAACTGTTTCCATAAATTCCTTTCTCGCGTTTACCCAACAAATTGAGATTTGGCCCGTTTATAATGCTGATTTTCATGTATTTATAATTTATTATTAATTACCGCATGGATTAGCCATTGGATCATTCATGATCGTTGCGAACCTTTTAATCCTGGCTATTTCACCGCTGAAAATATTCTGAAAAGGAAACAGTCTGCTTCTGCTGGTTTACAATAAAAAACTTAGCGAAATTCGGAAAAATAATTGATTGTAAACGATAAAATCATTAAATTTAAAGTTTATATGACTAACCAGTAAGTAGATTCACCAGATAGAACGATAACCTGTCGTTTCAACCTAAAAATAACACCATGAATTGGGCAGAAAGTAAAAAGGGATATGAAACTTTTTTGAGATTGGAAAAATCTCTCTCTCAAAATTCAGTCAGTGCGTATGTCAATGATATCAATAAGCTTATCCTGTTCATGGAGGAGTATTACCCTGACACAACTCCTGATGCGGTAAAACTACTCCAACTCAGGAAATTTGTCGAATGGATGAATGAAAAGGGGGTAAGTCCCAGAACCCAGTCCAGAACCATTTCGGGAATCAAATCATTTTATAAATTTCTTTTGATAGAGGAAGTAACAGAGAATGATCCTACCACCTTGTTGGAATCGCCTAAGATTGGACGAAAATTACCTGATGTTTTGACGGATGAAGAGATTAACCGCCTCATAGAGTCCGTCGATCTGAACAAACCTGAAGGTCTCAGGAATAAAGCTATTCTGGAGACGCTTTACAGTTGTGGCCTCAGGGTTTCTGAACTGGTAAGCCTTCGCATGTCGAACCTGCATTTTGAACAGGAATTCCTCAAGATTTCGGGAAAAGGGGAAAAGGAAAGACTGGTTCCAATCAGTAAACATGCCATCGAAGACATTAAAAAATACATCATTGGTTACCGGAAAAAATTGAAAATTGACAAGCAGAGTGAAAATATCCTTTTCCTGAACCGAAGGGGACGAAAACTAAGCCGGGTCATGATTTTTACCATCATAAAAAACCTTGCCACGAAAATTAAACTTGAAAAGAACATCAGCCCCCATACCTTCCGGCACTCATTTGCATCTGCACTGGTACAGGGAGGCGCAGACCTCAGGGCTGTTCAGGAAATGCTTGGCCATGAGTCAATCCTGACTACCGAGATTTACACCCATCTGGATAAAGAATTTCTCAAGGAAACTGTCAATAAATTTCATCCGCGAGCATAGTAGGGATTTGTTTGTGGTTAAAGGGTTTAAGGAGGGTGCTGATTCAATCAGTGCCCTTCTTTTTTGCCCATTATTTTAAAAACATTAATTCATCGTTAAGTTTTGATACTCCGGTCAGAGATGACGAATCCGAACTGCTTTTTTAAATAACTTTGCAATCGACTTCATTATAAATTAATTAAACTTCTACTAAGTGGATCCACAAGCAATCACATTGAACGAAGTGATTCAAAAGAGTAACCCCTCTGTATTTGAATTGCTTTCTGATAGAGGGAAAAATATATTCTTCCCAAAATTGGGGATTTTGGCACAATCAGCTCAGGCAAAAGGGAAAGAGATCAATGCAACTATCGGTGAGGCCGTCGAAGATAACGGACATTCGATGCACTTGTCTGATTTTGACCAGCTGATTAATCTGCCGGATGCTGCAGTTTTCCCCTATGCCCCAAGTTTCGGGAAACCTGATTTAAGAGCCACATGGAAATCATTCATCTACAAGAAAAATCCTTCACTCGGAGAGACACCGATCAGTCTTCCGATCGCCACCAACGGGATCACCCATGGACTAAGTATTTCTGCTTATCTTTTTGTTAATGAAGGAGATACTGTAATTGTTCCCGATCTTTACTGGGAAAATTATGCACTTATTTTCGAAAACAACTATTTAGGAAAGATCGACAATTTCCCGCTTTTCCATAACGGAGGTTTCAACTTCCAGGCCTTGGAGGCCAAAATGGAACAATCAACAGGGAAAATCATCCTGGTTTTGAATTTCCCCAATAATCCTTCAGGATATACTCCTTTGGTTACCGAAATTGAAAAAATAGTCTCATTAATCAAGGTTCAGGCAGACAAAGGAAAGAAAGTTGTTGTTCTGATTGATGATGCATATTTCGGATTGGTTTACGAAGCAGGGGTGTATACGGAGTCGATCTTCAACGGATTGGCAACCCTGAGTGAAAACGTACTCGCCGTCAAACTGGATGGAGCAACAAAAGAGGACTATGTCTGGGGTTTCCGGGTAGGGTTCATCACTTTTGGGGTTAAAAATGGAACTGCAGCAGTTTATGAAGCCCTTGAAAATAAAACGGCAGGTGCTGTTCGTGGTAACATATCCAATATCAGTCATCTTTCGCAATCATTGCTGCAAAAAGTGTATGCTTCCGAAAATTACGACAAAAGCAAAGAAGAAAAGTTCAATATTCTGCATTCAAGATACGAGCAGATCAAATCTGTTTTGGAAGATCCGAAATACCTGCGATATTTTTCGGCATTGCCTTTCAATTCAGGATATTTCATGTGCATCGAATTAAAGGATGGACTGGTAGCTGAAGACGTGCGTAAAATCCTGCTGGAGAAATACAGTACCGGAGTTATTGTCTTCGGAAACCTGATTCGGATCGCCTTTTCTGCTGTTCCTGAAGCCAAAATTGCTCAACTAGTTGAGAACATTCATTTGGCATGCCAGGACTATTTGGGTCAGTAACCTTGTTTCAGAATAACCGGAATTTTTAATTAGAATAGATTCATTATTAAACTCAGATTCATGACAAACAATCAAAAATTAATCAGTTGGGTAAAAGAATGGGCTGAACTTTGTCAGCCTGATAATGTGTATTGGTGTGACGGTTCGGAAGAGGAAAATGATCGCCTGATGGCTGAAATGGTAGCCTCAGGAATGGCAGTTAAATTAGACGAAAAAAAGCGTCCGAACAGTTACTATTTCCAATCAGATCCAAGTGATGTTGCCCGCGTAGAAAACAGAACATATATTTGCTCCGAGAAACAGGAAGATGCTGGTCCAACCAACAACTGGGCTGCACCTGCCGAAATGAAAGCCACGCTTAAAGTACTTCTCAAAGGTGCCATGAAAGGCCGTACGATGTATGTCATTCCTTTCAGCATGGGACCTCTGGGTTCTGAAATAGCTCATATTGGTATTGAAATAACAGACTCTCCTTATGTTGTGGTTAACATGAAAGTCATGACCCGCATGGGAAAAGCAGTATTGGATGTTCTTGGCGACGGCGAGTTCGTTCCATGTGTCCATTCTGTTGGAGCTCCTCTGGAGCCAGGTCAGAAAGATGTCAAATGGCCATGTGCGCCAATTGATCAGAAATACATCACCCATTTCCCCGAAACCAAAGAGATCATCGCTTATGGAAGCGGATACGGCGGTAATGCGCTGTTGGGCAAAAAATGTTTTGCACTTCGTATCGCTTCAGCCATGGCCAAAGAGCAAGGATGGCTTGCAGAGCACATGCTGATCATGGGAATCACCAATCCACAGGGGGTAAAAAAATACATTGCTGCTGCTTTCCCAAGTGCGTGTGGCAAAACCAACCTCGCCATGCTTATCCCAACTATTCCGGGATGGACTGTTGAGACTGTTGGTGACGATATCGCCTGGATGAAATTTGGCAAGGACGGACAACTTTATGCTATCAATCCAGAAGCCGGTTTCTTTGGCGTAGCTCCCGGAACATCCATTGATACCAATCCGAATGCCATGCTTTCTGCTGCTTCCGGCACAATTTTCACCAATACCGGTTTAACACCTGATGGTGACATCTGGTGGGAAGGTATCGGATCTGATTGCCCTGCGGGAACCATTACCTGGACCAACGAAGTATACGATAAAGCTTCCGGCAAACCGGCAGCACACCCGAACGCTCGTTTTACGGCTCCGGCATTCCAGTGTCCCTGTATTGACCCTGCATGGGAAAATCCAAGTGGAGTTCCGATCTCAGCTATTCTTTTCGGCGGACGTCGTCCAAGCACGGTTCCACTTGTTTACCAGGCAATGAGCTGGGCCCACGGTACATTCATGGGTTCTGTAGTTGGATCTGAAGTGACTGCTGCGGCTATCGGACTGAAAGCCGGTGTGCGCAGGGATCCGTTCGCGATGTTACCATTCATCGGTTACCACATGGCTGATTATTTCGGTCACTGGCTGACTATTGGTAAAAATGCACCAAACCCTGATGCTTTGCCAAAGATCTTCAATGTAAACTGGTTCCGCAAAGATCAGGATGGAAAATGGCTGTGGCCGGGTTACGGCGACAACATGCGTGTACTTGCATGGATCTTCGGAAGATGCGAAGGCACTGCCGCTGCAACGGAAACTGCCATCGGATTTGTTCCGACAGTGGATGGTATTGACATCAGCGGATTGAGCGTCACCAAAGCAGATATCGAAGAGCTGGTAAAAGTCGACAAGACTCTCTGGAAAGAGGAATTGGAACTGATCAAGGAGCAACAGGCTTCATTGGGTGACAGGTATCCGATAGAGCTGAAACTTCAGGTTGAACAACTTGAAGCAAGGTTGGGATAATCATTGAATCATTGAGTCGGTTAAAGCCAAATGGCTTTTCTGATAAAATAGTTTTTTATACAGATGGTTCCCAGGTTCGCCTGGGGACCATTTTTTTTGAAAATCTCCTATTGATTGATGATCATCTTCCACAATTTTATTTCATCCCTGGCTTTGAGTACGATGGTATACAGACCTGCAGAGACCGGTGAAAGATTGATAATTTCTTTGTATAACCCGTTTACCTGAAGATTATTTAATTCATACACTTTTTGTCCCAATAAATTGTAAATGGACAAATTAAAATATTGTTCGTCAGGCGTAATTATAGAAATTGTAAAGTCGCCATCGTTGGGAATCGGATAGACATTGTAAATATTTTTTTCGCCCGGGATTATTCTGAATAGTTGGTTGGATACTTCAGAGGTGCAGCCATTCACGGTTACGTTGGCAGCATACCAACCATCCTGAGTGGGTGCATAGTATTGGCCGGAAGCACCGGGAATCAAACTTCCAGCCTGATCAGCCACAGTAGAGAAGAACCACTTGTTACCAAATGCGGCAGAGCTATTCAGCAGAGTACGCTCTGCGATAATTGCCGGAGTGGCTGGGACAGGGTTGAGCGTGACGGAGAATGGCTGAGAAGCGGCTCCCTTTCCACAGATATTTAATCCATAAACTGAAACGATTCCGGATGCGGCACCTGCGGCAAAGTCAACGGTGATGACATTGAAGTTGGCTCCTTCCGTAATTGTTGCTCCTGAAGGCACGACCCAGTGATAATCGGTGGCATCCCTGATGGCAGGTACCGAATAGGTTACCCCGGAAGTTCCCTGACAGACAGCTGCCGGACCTGAAACCGGGCCTGCAGCTTCAGGCAGGGGAGCAACATGGATGGTCAAAGCGACGCTGCTCCCGTTGCCATAGGCATTGCTGCCATACACGGATACATTTCCTGAAACCGTACCTGGTGCAAAGTTGACAGAAACAATGGAAGATCCCTGTCCGGTGTTGAATGTCGCTCCATGCGGAAGTGACCACACATAGCCGGTGGCATTTTCAGCCGGTGCGACCGCATAAACAATACTTGAAGAACCGGCACAGACTTCGGTCGGTCCGAATATTTTCTCCGGAGTACCCGGAAGCGGATAAACATATACCTGTTTGGTTGACGGAGATGTTGCAGCACATCCGTTGGCATTGGTGTAGGTGACACTTATCTGTTGAGGCCCAACCGTATTCCATGTTCCCACGATAGTGCCGGTACCTGCGCCCGAGGTGATAGCGCCACCTGGGGATATATTCCAGAGATAGTTAGTCATGCCATTTTCTGTAGCATAGGTGATTCCTTTACTTTTTTCTCCCACCGCATCCGGCCCGGCAATGGTCGGGATGGGCTCCGGATAAACGAGGATCTTTCTGCTTGAGGCTTGAGTCGCCCGGCCGCCAAGGCTATCGGTATAATTGACTGAAACGGTCTTTTCACCCGGAGTGATCCATCCAACCCTGATCGCATAGGTCCCCAGCCCTGAGGTGATGGCTCCTCCATCAGAAACACTCCACGAATAGTTGCTCATTCCGGGTTCGGTGGTATAATTCTGCATCCCGGAGTTGATGCAGGCGGAGGCATTACCTTTTATTTGCGGCACAGGCAGGGGTGCCACAGTAACTGTTTTGGTGCCTGCCAGACCGGAGCTGCAGCCAAATGGGGTGGTGAATTTTACACTGACAGTGTTTGATCCCGCACTGGTCCACATAACTGTTATATTATTTTCCGACTCCAGGCTTCTTGAACTGGTTGCATATCCTCCGGAGACGGTCCACTCATAGTGGCTCATGGCGGCGGCAGTCGTGAAGGTTGTCCCTGTGCTTCCGATGCTAACGGCCGATAATCCGGTAATTACGGGTGCAGGCAGGGGATATACGGTAATATTTTGATGGGTTTCAACTGTTACCCCGCAACCGTTGGTATCCGTATATTCCACACTGACAGACTGCATGCCCGGAGAATCCCACGATACACTGATCGCACGCGTGCCTGCCCCTGCAGTAATTGTTCCTCCCGCAGAGACGCTCCACGAGTAGTCAGTCTTGTCGGGTTCGGTATCATAGGTGACTCCTGAGGTTTTTTCACAGACTTCTGCCGGTCCGCTGATGGAAGGCACAGATTTGAAGTTGACACCAACTGTGGCTTCGGAAGAATAGGATCCCGAACAGACCCCGTTTTGCACAATGGCACGGTACCTGGTGGAAATGTTCAGGTTGTTGGCAATCAGGGAGGTTGAGGTATTGTCAATGTCAGAAGCAGATATCCAGTTGTCAGAAGAACGCTGCCATTTGACCACCGAACCGTATTGTCCGGAGAGTTTCAGTAAGGTACTGTTGATGCCTTCGCAAACGGTAGATGAACCCTCAGTGATTCCCCCAACCGAGACCCGATCCGCGATGATGGTGGCCATCTCTGATTCTGAAGAAGTATTTTGGCCGCTTTGCACCACGGCCCTGAAACGGGTTGTTTGGGTGAGCGCCCTTGAGGTGTAGGATGTGGCAGTGCTGGCAATGTCGGACCAGGAGTAGAATGGGGCGACAGCGCTTTGCCATTTGAGAACTGATCCGGTTTGCCCTGAGAGGGTGAGCAGGATGTTGTCGGTTCCGGCGCACACGGTCTTTCCCCCGGCAATTGACCCTCCGACCGACAGGGGTGACACCACTACAATTGCTTCGGCAGAAATGACAGAAGGACTTACACCACTTTTTACCACGGCACGGTACATGGTAGTTGTTGTCAGGTTGAAGGCAGTCAGGGAGGTTGAGGTATTGTCAATATCGGTGAAGGTAACCCAGTTGTCGGAGGAACTTTGCCATTTAATCACCGCTCCGGTCTGCCCGTTGAGGGAGAAAGTTGTACTGTTAATTCCATAGGCCACTGTTGCCGATCCGTCAATGGATCCGCCGACAGATAGCGGATCAACCGAGATGACGGCATCGGCAGAATAGGTTGAAAAACAGACACCACTTTGCACCATAGCGCGGTATCGGGTGGTATTGGTCAGGTTGATTGCCGTGAGGGTTGTTGAGCTATTGGCAATATTTGTATAGGAAACCCAGTCGTCAGTTGAACTTTGCCATTTGACAATGTATCCGGTATATCCTGATAGCGTCAGGTTGGTATTGTTAGGGCCTGAAATTACGCTGGTTGATCCCGCTATTTTTCCGCCGCCCGAGAGAGGATCGACGGTAATGACAGCCACTTCCGAGACATCAGAAGAACATTCCCCGCTCTGGAGCACTGCCCTGAAGTGGGTGGTTTGAGTGAGTGCTCCGGAGGTATAGGTGGAGGCAGTGTTGGCAATGTCATTCCAGGATGAGAAGGGCGATACAGCGCTTTGCCATTTAGTGATCAGACCTGTCTGACCTGAGAGTTTCATTTCCCCGCTGTTTGAACCTGCACAAATGGTCGTCGAACCTGCAAGGGTACCACCCACCGAGAGAGGATCAATGGTCAGTGTTGCAGCTGCAGAGACAGCAGAGGAGCAGACACCGCTTTTTACCACGGCCCGGTATTTAGTGGTCGTAGTCAGGTTGATGGCCGTCAGGGTTGTTGTGGTATTGGCAATATCGGAGGAAGAGTACCAGTCGTCGGTAGAGCTTTGCCATTTAACGATGTTGCCTGTATGGCCTGCGAGGGTAAGTATTGTACTGCTTGTTCCGTAGCATACGGTAGCAGATCCTGCGACACCACCACCAACGGATTGCGGATCGACATTTACAACTGCCTCCGTAGAGTTGGTAAGAGAACATGCCCCGCTTTGGACTACAGCGTGGTACCGGGTCGTTTGGGTCAGGTCGAAAGCGGTAAGCACAGTGGAGGTGGTTACTACATCGGTGTAAGTTGCCCAGTTATCTGTTGATTTTTGCCATTTGACCACTGCTCCTGTATTACTTGTCAGGGTGAGTGCGGTGGTGTTTGTTCCGTAGCATACGGTTGCGGAACCGGAAAGTGTTCCTCCGGCAGAGATTGGATCGACGGTAATGACCGCCTCTCCTGAGGTTGCCGTTGAGCATATCCCGCTTTGCACCAGGGCGTGGTATTTTGTGGTAATACTCAGGCCGGTTGCGACAAGTGTATTTGTGGTATTGGCAATATCTGTTGCAGTTGCCCAGTGGTCCGTTGATCTTTGCCATTTAAGGATTGCACCGGTATGATCGGAGAGGGTAAGGGTTGTAGTGTTGGCATCAGCGCAAACGGTAGCCGATCCGGCAATGGTACCTCCCACCGAGAGCGGATTGACAGTAATGAGCGCCTCTGCGGAGTTGGCCAGAGAGCACAGCCCGCTTTTCAGCACGGCTCTGAAGCGGGTATTTTGTGTCAGAGCTCCGGAGGTATAGTTCAGGGCAGTACATGCTATATCTGTTGCAGTGCCCCAGTTGTCTGTAGAGCTTTGCCATTTTGTTACCATTCCGGTACTTCCGGTGAGGGTCATTGTTCCGCTGTTTGAACCGTAGCAAACGGTTGACGTTCCCGAGAGCGTTCCTCCGGCAGAGACAGGATCCACGTTAATGACTGCCTCGGCCGAGTTGGCGGAGGAACATGTTCCGCTTTGCACCACGGCTCGGAAGGCAGTCGTCACACTGAGGTTGGTGGCGGTAAGAGAGTTTGTGGTATTGGCAATATCGGCAGATGTTGTCCAGCTGTCTGTTGAGCTTTGCCATTTAACGATAGCGCCGGTATGACCTGAGAGGGTGAGCGCTGTGCTGTTGGCCGCAGCGCAAACGGTAGCCGCACCGGCGATGGTTCCACCCGCAGATAGCGGATCGACGCTCACTGTTGCGGGGGCAGAGACAGCGAAGGAGCATACTCCGCTCCGGATTACAGCACGGAAGGCGGTGGTAGTTGTCAGGTTGGTGGCTGAAAGAGATGTTGTGGTATTTGCAATATCGGTGGAGGTAACCCAGTTGTTGGTTGAGCGCTGCCATTTCACAACCGAACCAACATGACCTGAGAGGGTGATCGTTGTACTGTTTGTCCCTGAACAAACGGTTGTGGCACCGGCTATTGATCCGCCCACCGAGACCGGATCAACGGTGATGGCAATCACGTTGGTCGCTACCGCTGATGACCAGTCGGCCATGCAGGATACCCTTGCCAGGCGTTTGTACCAGGTATTTACTCCCAATGCTCCTGGGGCGAAGGAAGGTGCATCACTGCCGGATATGTCGGCAAACCCTGAGGCGGAACCGGCAGTTGATTTTTGCCACTTGTACTCCAGTGCTCCGGATTGTCCGGAAGGCAGTGCAGTGCTGGACAGGGGAGCCGGTGTTGATCCTGCGCATATCTCCTGGTCAGAGGCGATGGTGCCTGCGGATGTTGGGTTGGTGCAGTTGTAGGTAAACCTGTCGCTGCTGCCTGTGGGGCTTGTCCCTGCGAGAGAGGAGATGGTTATGTCTACCGTACCGGCCATCCCGGAAGGAGAAACGGCTGTAATCGAAGTGGATGAGTTTACGCTGTATCCTGCGGCGGGCACGGAGCCAAATGTCACGGCAGTCACATCGGTAAAGTGCACTCCAGTGATGGCAACGGAAGTACCCCCGGAGGTATTACCGGCCGAAGGATTTACGGCCGTCACAACCGGGAATGCAGGTAGTGAGGCAAAGTTGATCGGGTTGTCTGTTCCTATGGCATTGCTGTATGCCTGACTGCCGGATAGACCGTTGTATTCGATCACCTGAACGCGGAAGGTCTCCCCGGCGGGCAGTCCGGTCACCGTTACGCTGCTGCCTGTGCCGGCATAGACACAGTACCAGCCTGTTGAACCCAAAGCCGAACCTGCTCCAAATAGTGCGGACGCAGTATAGGAGGTATTGTTCTCAGGCGCAGCTGCACCGCTGTCGGCCGCTTTAATGAGCACGATGCGCGCAGTGCCGTTTCCGTTGGTCCAGCTGATGAGGCCCTGGCTGTAGTTGCCTCCGACGTATCCGGGTGTAGGGGAGGTATCGTAGGTGATATCTCTCACCACGATATTGCTTGCCTGCGTGGAAGGATCCTGGTAAAAGGTAAATCCGGCTTTGGAGGCAGTACCTCCGGGGGTTGTTACAGCGACAGTCCCTGAGGCGCCACTGCCTGCAACAGCCGTAATACTTGTGGGTCCGTTTACCACAAATGACTGGGCAGCTACTCCGCCAAGTGTCACGAAGGAGACATTGGTAAAATCTGTACCTGTGATGGAGAGCGTCCCTCCTGCGGCTGCCGTGGCAGGAGAGAAGGACGTAATGGCGGGAGCTGCCTGATTGACTCTCAGCGTCCGGTATACATCTGGTGCGGCGTTCCAGTTGGCATCACCTGACTGAGAGGCTTTGATGGTGATGCTCCCCGTGGCGGAGATATCCAGCTGATTGGTGCCAGACAGGCTGCCCGGACCACTCTGTACAGTAAAGGTCACTGCCAGGGCAGGTGTGGTAGTAGCCGAAGCCGTTGCGGAGAGTGAGATGCTGAGTCCCGAGCTATAGATCACCGGTGAGAGTGCATCAAAAGTGATGGACTGTATGCCCTTGGTTACGACGAAGCTTTGGTTGATGGTCACAGCATTAAAATTGCTGTTACCTCCCTGGGAGGCGGTGATAATGACCGTACCGGCAGCCCCAATGCCTGTGAGGGAGTAGTTGCCCGGAGTGCCGTTGAGCGTGGCGGCGGCTGTGCTGGCCGGGTTAACGGACAGGGAGACCGTCAGTGCGGAAGAGGAGACGGCCGAGATGGGGGTGGAGGTGGCGACAAATGTATTGAGCGGAGCAGTGCCCGGGATGTTCAGGGTGATGTTTTGGTTGGCCTTGGCAACTGTCAGGGTAAAGGTGGTGGACTGACCGGCATAGACGGCGGTGGCAGCCTGGGAGGCGGTGATCAGTGTAGTGCCCGCTCCTGTGATGGTGATGGTATTGCCCGAGAGGGTTGCCACGGCGGTGTTGCCGCTGGAGTAGGTAAACGTTCCGGGGCTCAGTGAGAGTGGAGCGGTAACGGCAAAGGAGGGATCACCGTATGTTTTGGTGATATCGCTTATGGTCCCGATCACAAAGGGAGTGAAGCTCACCTGATTGCCATAGGCCGTACCGGCATTGTTGGTGGCATAAGCCCGGACATAGCAGGTTACTCCTGGGGTTAGGCCGCTCAGGGAGGAGACAAAGCTTCCGGAGCTGCTTCCGTCGGTGGTATGGCCATCGGCCGTTGTGGGACTCTCTGAGGTGCTCCAGCAAATACCGCTAAGGGTGACGGGTGATCCGCCGTTGCTGCTGATTGCTCCGCCGGAGGTTGCCGTGGCGGATGCTATCTGGGAGACCGGTGTGGTGGTCAGGGTGGGCTGGAGGTAGACCGTTACCTGGGCTGTAGTGCTGGCTTGATCGCTGCACAGGCCGCTGGTCACAAGGGCACGGTACCAGGTGGTGGCGCTGAGCGCGGGAGTTGTCAGGGTGGTGGTGGTGCTGCCGCTTCCGCCGGTTACGGCTGTCCAGGCGGAGGTTCCGTTGGCAGACTGCTGCCACAGTATGGATCCGGTCTGACCGCTCAGTGAGATGGTTGTGCTGTTGCCGCCGGCGATGGAAGAAAGCGTTGCGGTGGCTGTACCTCCGACTGAGACAGGATCAACGGTAACAGCAGCATCGGCTGAGGCAGCCGGGGAGCAAACACCGCTTTGCACCACTGCGCGGAATTTGGTGGTAGCACTCAGGTTACTAACTGTCAGTGTGGTAACCGTACCAACAATATCGGCAGATGTGGTCCAGTTGTCTGTTGAGCTTTGCCATTTAAGAATCGAACCGGTGTGCCCTGAGAGGATAAGCGCTGTGCTGTTGGTCCCTGAGCAGACAGTAGCAGAGCCGGAGACAGATCCGCCCACCGAAACTGTATTGACGGTAACGGTGGCCACGGCAGAGACAGCAGAAGAGCATACTCCGCTTTGCACCACTGCGCGGTAGGCCGTTGTCTGGCTCAGGTTGGTGGCGGTAAGGGAGGTGGTTGTATTGGCGATATCTGAGGAGGTTCCCCAGTTGTCTGAAGAACTTTGCCACTTAACAATGGAGCCAACATGCCCTGAGAGGGTGAGCACTGTACTGTTGGTTCCTGCACAAACAGCAGCCGAGCCGGAAATAGTCCCTCCTGCAGAAACAGGATTAACGGTAACATCAGCCACTGCAGAAGTAGTGACAGAGCATAGCCCGCTTTGCACCATTGCGCGATAGCGTGTAGTGGAGCTCAGGTTGGTAGCGGTAAGTGTGGTTGTGGTATTGGCGATATCTGTGGTATTGGTCCAGTTGTCCGCGGAGCTTTGCCATTTGACAATCGAGCCAACATAGCCTGTGAGAGTGAGCGTGGTGCTGTTGGTTCCTGCACAGACAGTACCTGAGCCCGCAATGGCACCTCCCGCCGAAACAGGATCAACGGTTATCACAGCCTCTGCGGAGTTGGCCGAAGTACAGACTCCGCTTTGCACCACGGCGCGGTATTTGGTGGAGACACTCAGGTTGGTAGCGGTAAGGGAGGTGGTTGTATTGGCGATATCTGATGAGGTTCCCCAGTTGTCTGAAGAACTTTGCCACTTAACAATGGAGCCAACATGCCCTGAGAGGGTGAGCCCTGTACTGTTGATGCCTGCACAGACAGTAGCAGAGCCGGAAATAGCCCCTCCCACAGAGGCCTGATCGACGGTAACAGTAGCCACTACAGAAGTAGTGACAGAACAGAGTCCGCTTTGCACCACGGCGCGGTATTTGGTTGTGGCGCTCAGGTTGGCAGCGGTAAGGGTGTTTGTGGTATTTACAATATCGGCAGATGTCGTCCAGCTGTCAGTTGAGCTTT
>SESB01001707.1_pt1 | contig 13846 bp, 12 predicted proteins | sample 3171441 | NCBI WGS metagenome assembly SESB01 (sample SAMN06051867, study PRJNA518727) | freshwater metagenome | biome: subpolar coniferous forest; feature: holomictic lake; material: water; isolation source: holomictic Lake 227, 6 m depth | place: Canada: near Kenora, Ontario | collected...
CTTAAACAGTTCTTTGTTCCCTTTGAATATATTTTTAAGAATAGACACCGACAAGGATTTTCCGAACCGGCGCGGACGGGAAAGGAAGAAGATGCCTTTGTTTACCGATATTAGTTTATGGAAATAATCAGTTTTATCCACATACAAATCCCCTCCGAGTATAATATCTTCAAAAGTGTAGCTACTGGTCGTAATTGACTGATACATACTGAACCTTTTTTAGTTGCGAATAATCAGGATACAAAGATAAGTGTTTGGGCGGGAAAAACAATAAATCACTGCCCCCCGCTTCCCTCAGGGAATTTATCCTAATTTTTGCTTATTTTGCATAACTTAATTCGATGTTTAAAGAATGGAAAACCACAACGAAATATCCGAGTTTATATGGGGGATCAAAGAGCTGATACGCAATGAATATGATGCCAAAGACTATGAAGAGGTTATCCTCCCTTTTACCCTGCTTCGGCGTATCGACTGCGTTCTCGAAACCGCCCACGAAAATGTGGTCCAAGCCAATGAAAAGTATAAGGACAAGGCAACACCGGAAGTCCTCGACCAGCTTTTGAAGAAGGCTTCAGGACAAAATTTTTACAATAAATCGGATTATACTTTGGTGGGGCTCACCAAAGATGTTACGAACCTGGGCGTCAATTTTGAGGCTTACCTGAACGGGTTTAGCGAAAATATCAAAGATATCCTGCTCAATTTCAGCGGCGGGCCCGAAAAAGGTTTGTCGCCCATTTACGAAACGCTCCTGCGAAAGGACCTTTTGTTGTTGGTTACCAAAGAGTTTGTTTCGGCCAAAATCGATCTGCACCCCGACAAGGTGAGCAACCACGATATGGGGACGATCTTCGAGATCCTGATCCGAAAATCGAAAGAATCGACCAACGAAAAAGCGGGCCAGTATTTTACCCCACGTGAAATTGTCCGCCTGATGGTGAACCTTGTTTTTGCCAACGAAACCGAAAAACTACAGGAAAAGGGGGCCGGTATCAATATCTACGACCCATGTTGCGGAACGGGCGGGATGCTCACCACTGCCAAAGACTATTTGCAGGAAACGGTCAACAAAGACCTCGATGTTTGGGTTTATGGACAGGAGATCAACGAAAAAACTTATGCCATTGCCAAATCGGATTTGCTGATGAAAGGCGAAGATGCCGAAAACATCAAGCATGGGAACACGATTACAAAGGACAAGCTGATCGGCAAGACCTTCAACTACATGCTCACCAATCCCCCTTTCGGCGACGACTGGAAAAACATGCGCGAGTTTGTCGAAAACGAATCTTCCGAAAAGGGGTTCAGCGGCCGTTTTGGGGCTGGGACACCCGATGTGAGCGATGGCTCCCTTTTGTTCTTGCAACACATGATCAGCAAGATGGACCCAAAGGGAAGCACCATCGGAATTGTGTTCAATGGCTCGCCACTCTTCAACGGCGATGCTGGCGGAGGTTGGAGCAACATCCGTGGCTGGATCATGGACGATCCGAACGACCTGCTCGATTGTATTGTTGCCATGCCAAAAGACCTGTTTTATGGTACAGGAATCGGCTCTTACATCTGGATTCTGAACAACAGAAAAGCTCCAAACCGTAAAGGCAAAGTACAGTTGATCAATGGGATACACCCAAACTTCACAAAGAAAATAAAAGCTTTAGGAAAAAAACAATACGAAATCAGCGAAAGCGGAATAGCCTTAATTACTGATATTTACAAAGGCTGCAAGGATTATAATATTGATATAGAGGAAGATGGAAAAATTCGCACAATAGAAATCAGCAAGATTTACGATGTGGCCGATTTCAAATATACCAAGGTAATTGTCGAGCGGCCTTTGCGCCTGGCTTACGAAATTACCGATGAGAAAATCGGACTGTTGAAAGGCCACCCAAAATTTATGGAGTTGGCCATTTCCAAAAAGAAGGACAAAATATTGGCCGAAGCCGAAATTGCCAAGGGAAAGGCATTACAGAAAAAAATACTCAAAGCCGTTGAACCGTTCAAAGGCCAACCACGAGAGCTTGACGATGCCCGTTTCTTCGCTTCGTTCGGGAAAGCCTTCGGAAGCCAGCCGGGAAAAGCATTGCTAAAGATGTACCGCGACTCGTTTGGCGAGAAAGACGAAGAAGCCGAAGCCGTGTTTGCCGACCCCTACGACTTTAGGGCACAAAAGGGACGGATTTGCGATTGGAAAGATAAGCCTTTGCAGGACACCGATCTACGTGATAGCGAAAGCATTAAATGGAAAGAAAACATCGATGGTTATTTCGAGCGCGAAGTGTTGCCGTTTGCCCCCGATGCCTGGATGGACCGCGAGAAAGACAAGGTTGGTTACGAAATCCCGTTCACGAAGTTCTTTTACGAATACAAACCATTGCGCGACCTGAAAGAGATCATGCAGGATATTGAGGCTTTGGAAGAAGAAACGGAAGACCTGCTGACGGAAATTAAAAACGTCTGAAACAGGATCCGCAGGATTTTGGGATGGACTGGATTAAAGAATATATTTCGACAAAAATAGTTGCAAGTATAAAAAAGGAACTGTATGGAAACCATTAAATTTGAAAATTACGACCATTTGGTCCATCAAATTTCTGATGCCTATATTCAGGGACAGAAAAATGCAGTTGTTTCTGTAAACGCACATTTGGTGCAAACCTACTGGCAAATTGGCCAATATATCGTTGAATTTGAACAAGATGGCAATATTAAAGCTGAGTATGGAAAATCTCTGCTAAGGAATTTATCAAGGGACCTCTCAATTGTTCACGGCAAAGGTTTTAGTCAAAGTAACGTGTATTTGATGCGGCAATTTTTCATTAAATACCCAATTTTCCAGACGGTGTCTGGAAAATTGGGGCACTTAAACTGGTCACACTTTTGTGAACTTATCCCAATTGATAATGAGTTGGAAAGGCACTTTTATGAAGTTCAGTGTCAGGCCGAAAATTGGAATATCAGAGAACTCAAAAGGCAAAAAAGATCCTCATTGTTCCTTCGCCTGGCAGCTTCAAAAGACAAATCTGGGATCTTGAAATTGGCAAAACAGGGGCAAATAGTTGAAAATCCAGTTGACCTTATCAGAGAGCCTTACGTACTGGAATTTTTGAAAATCCCAGAACCTTATCACCTAAGCGAAACTGATTTAGAGAAAAAGTTAATTGATAACCTGCAGCACTTTCTGCTCGAATTGGGAAAAGGATTTGCCTTTATTGGGCGACAATACCGGATAACTTTGGGAAACGTCCATTACCATGTCGATCTGGTGTTTTACCATCGAATACTAAAGTGCTTTGTGTTGATCGATCTGAAAAAGGAAGAGGCTGGTTACGAAGATGTGGGCCAAATGAACATGTACCTTGGTTACTTTGAAAACGAGGAGAATACCGAAGGTGACAACCCTCCCATTGGCATTGTACTGGCTAAAGAAAAGGACGACCTGCTCGTAAAATATGCCATGCACAACATCAGCTCACAGTTGTTTGTAAGCAAATACCAACTCTACCTCCCCGATAAACAGACGCTTCAGGATCAGCTTACAGCCCTGTTGCACAACAACAAAAATATTGAAGATTTTTAAAAATGAACAACGAAATTGAAATCCGGAAAGGAATTTAAAATTTATGGTGCAGTTTTATAATGAATATCAAAATGTTGCTTCAATTTGGCAACGACCCGTTGCCGAATTAGGACACGTTGCAATTGTGAAACTGCCCGTTTCCCATTTAGAAAATGACGCAATTATGAAACGGACAGTTTCACAATTGGAATTAACTGACCTATAAATAGTTATGAACACCAACAATTCGGAGACCGACAAATGAAAAAATATCCAAAATATAAAGATAGTGGGGTGGATTGGTTGGGGGAAATTCCATCAGAGTGGGAAGTATGGAAAGTTAGCCGTCTGTTTAAGCAAATTGGCAGTGGAACTACCCCAAAATCTGGGACTGCTGAATACTATGAAAATGGAACAATTCCATGGGTAAACACCGGAGATTTAAACAATGGATATATTAGTGATTGCTCAACTTATATTACTCAAAAAGCTTTTGACGATCATAGCACTTTGAAAATTTACGAAAAAGGAACTCTTCTTGTTGCAATGTATGGAGCAACGATAGGGAAAATTGCAATTACGAAATTCAGGGCTTGTACAAATCAAGCTTGCTGTTCCTTGGTTAGTTCTAAGCTAATTGACACAAAATTTGCCTTTTATTGGTTTCTGGCTAACAAAGAAAACATAATCAATCTTAGTTATGGTGGAGGTCAACCTAATATTTCACAAGACGTTGTTAAGTATTTACATATCCCTATTTGTTTTATCCCCGAACAACTCTCCATTGTCCGTTTTCTTGATCACAAAACCGGGCAGATCGACCGCTTTATCGCCAGCCGCCAAAAACAAATTGAGCTGTTGAAAGAGCAAAAAATTTGTATTATAAATCAGGCAATAACAATAGGAATTTATAAAAACACGAAGCTAAAAAAGTCTGAAACTTTAACTCTCGATTACTATCCAGAACATTGGGAACTTAGGAAGCTGAAATATCTTTTGAAAAAAAAGCATGCTGCTATAAGAACAGGACCATTTGGAACACAACTAAAAAACTCAGATTTAAAGGAAGATGGGGAAATAAAAATTTATAATCAGAGAAGCGTAATAGATAAAAATTTCATAAACGGAACGGAATACATTTCATTAGAGAAGTTTGAGGATTTAAAGGATTTTTTAGTAAATCCAGGAGACTTTCTTGTCACAACTAGAGGTACTATTGGAAGATGTGCAATTTTTCCAGAAAACATTGAAGCTGGTGTTTTACATCCTTGTTTAATCCGAATGCAATTGGACGAAAGAATAATATTGAATGAGTACGCCATGTTATGTTTGGAAAACGCTTTATATTTTCAAGAGGAGATCAAACTGCTCTCGAATTCAACGGTAATTGAAGTAATTTACAGTTACAATTTAAAAGAAGTTTTTTTACCTACACCTCCAATTAATGAACAGAAGCAGATTCTTTCACATTTAAAAGCTGAAACCTCAACCCTCGACACCCTTATCACCAAGTACCAGAAGCAGATCGGTTTGATGCAGGAATACCGTACAGCGTTGATCAGCCAGGCGGTAACGGGGAAGATCGACGTGAGGGAAAATGTCTGAACATGATTACGGGATTGAAGGATTTAAAGGATTAAATGATTAACAGGATTGATTGGATTTAGTTAAACTGATGGTCCCTTTCGGTCAAAGTAAGCTTATTAAAATGAGGCTGTCCAAAAAGTCTAAGAACTATGTTTTTCTATCTCTGTGAAACTCTGTGTATCCTCTATGTAACTCTGTGATACAAATAGTTACACAGAGAACCACAGAGTATCCACAGAGGGCCACAGAGTTTTTGGACACCCTCATTTAATTGTATTACAACATTATATAATAAAAAATCTTACTTTTGTTTTTTAACCTTTGTAAATCATATATTGCAAACCATACCAAAAAATTGAACGATGAGCGGAATCAATGAAATCCATTTTGAAGATACCATATATAACTATTTGAACAATAGCTTATTATATGTTTCGCGAAAAAGCACCGATTTTGACCTCGAACATGTTTTGGACAAACCGTTGTTGGAACAGTTTATCCGCACCTCGCAGCCCGACACCTGGCGCAAATTGGAAAAGCAATTTCCAGAGCATACGATCGAAGCGGTGGCGGGGGAATTTGCCAAACTTCGCGAAAAACGGGGAATCCTTAACCTGATCCGCGAAGGCTTTGTTTTACAGGGCGCAAGCATCAAATTGATCTCGTTCAAACCATCATCGGGATTAAACCCCGACCACTTGAAGAAATACGAAGCCAACCGGTTTTCGGTGGTCAGGCAAGTGCATTACAGTGCCCAATTTCCCGATAAAAGCCTCGACCTTGTCATCGCCATCAATGGGATCCCGATCATCACCCTCGAACTGAAGAACGAATTCACCGGGCAGAACGTGACCCACGCCGTTGAGCAATACTGCAAACGGCGCGAAAGCAAGGATCCCATGCTCAAAAATTGCTTGGTCCATTTTGCGGTCGATAACAATACGGCCTTAATGACCACCAAATTGGAGAATGGGAATACCCGTTTCCTCCCCTTCAACCGCGATACCCGTAACCCGTTTATTGCCAACAAGTTTGCCACAAGTTATTTATGGGAAGAGGTCCTACAGGCAGACAGCCTCCTCGAAATGCTGAACAATTACATTTTTTACGAAGAAGACGAAAAGACAAAAGAGTTAAAAACGATCTTCCCGCGCTACCACCAAAGGGATTGTGTGAGGGAACTGATCGCCGATGTGAAAATAAATGGTCCGGGCCAGAACTACCTGATACAGCACAGTGCAGGGAGCGGTAAAAGCAAGACAATTGCCTGGCTGGCTCATCAGTTGGCCAACTTGTTTGGGGAAAACCAGGAGCCCATTTTCGACAGCATCATCGTAATTACCGACCGTATCGTGTTGGACAAGCAGTTGCAAAAACAGATCAAGCAATTCGAGAAGATAACCGGAACGGTAAGGACGATTACCAAAGGGAGCAAGCAACTGATAAAGGCTTTAATGGAAGGTGATAAGATCATTATCAGCACGTTGCAAAAATTTGGGTACATCGGCCAGTTGGCCAAATTGAAAGGGAAACGGTTTGCGGTCATCGTTGACGAAGCCCATAGCAGCCAAAGTGGCGAAAATGTTAAAGACCTGAAAATCAGCCTAACTACCGATGAGGCACTTCGACATATCATAGCCGAGGACGAAGAAAACCTTGAGCCAAAGGACAGTGTCGAGAAGGAGTTGGAAAAGATAATGGCAAGCCGGCAGAAGTTACCGCACCTTTCTTTTTTCGCTTTCACGGCAACCCCAAAACCAAAAACGCTGGAACTGTTTGGCATAGCCGACAGAACAATGAAAACGGGCTTCCGGGCTTTTCACGAATACACAATGCGTCAGGCCATTGAGGAGGGATTTATCCTGAATGTATTGGACAATTATATCACCAAAAAAGCTTTTTTCGAACTGAAGGAAAACGAGAATGTCGAAGAGGGCAAAAAATATGAGAAATTAAAGGCGGAGCGGTTGTTGATCAGGGCGGCCAATATCCATCCACATGCCATAGCCACAAAAAGCCATATCATGCTCAACCACTTTATGGACAAGACCATCCATAAAATCGGAGGACGTGCAAAAGCCATGTTGGTCACAAGTTCGAGGGCACATGCGGTGCTTTATAAAATTGCCTTCGACAAAATCAGCAAGGAGCAAGGCTTTGACATCCAAACTTTGGTCGCCTTCTCGGGCACTGTCGAGCTGGACCTTGTAAAATACACCGAGGAGGGGATGAACGGGCCGAAAGTGAAGGACATTGCCGAGGAATTTAAAAAGACGGGGTATAAAGTCCTGATCGTGGCCAACAAATTCCAGACAGGTTTCGACCAGCCACTTTTGCACACCATGTATGTCGATAAAATTTTGGGGGGCGTGGCAACCGTCCAGACCCTAAGCCGGTTGAACCGGACCATGAAAGGGAAGCAAGATACGTTCATCGTTGATTTTGTGAACGAACATGACGGCATCCAGAACGATTTTCAAAACTATTACCAAAGCACCATTCTTGGCAAAGGTACTGATAAACAGAAGCTTTACAATTTAAAGTACGAAATAGAAAAACGTGGTGTTTTTACGGCAGGAGATGTACTATCGTTTATTGAGCAATTTGTGCGCAGGAAGGTAAAATCGGAAGTGCTTTCCCCTTTCTTCAAAAAAATGATCGACGAAAACTACCTGCCGTTAAAACCTGAGGAGAAGGACAAATTCAGAAAAGACTTGAACAAATACGTCCGACAGTATTCGTTTATATCACAGATCATTACATTTATAGATACCGATCTGGAGAAGTTTTACCTGTTCACCAAACTGCTTTTCAAATACCTCCCTTACGAAAAGGAGTCGCTGCCATTGGAGGTTGTTCAAATGGTCGATATGGACAAATACAAAGTCCAGGAGAAGGAGAATGGGAGCATCCTTCTCAATCCCGATGATGCCATCATCGATAATCAGCAAGGCGATGGACATAAATGGCCAAAGGAAGATCCCAAGGAGGTTTTGAAAGTGATCGTGAAAGAGATCAACGACAAATATGCCATTGACCTTGGCGATGACGATAAGGTGGTGAAAGAGATGTACAAAGCGCTAAAAGCCGACGATGCGCTGATGGCCAGCCTGCGTGCCAACAACATCGAAGATGTGAAGCGGATGAAGCTAAGGGAGAGCATCGATAAGGCCCTGCTTAAAAATGCAGAGCCTCCAATCGAGTTTATGAACCGCCTTTCGAAAGACAAAGGGCTTGCAAATTATGTGGTTAGCCAGTTTTATAATTTGTTGATGAAAGACCTGAAAGACAATGAAGCAAGCCAATATTCAATCGAAACCGATTTAATGGAAGCGGCAGAACCATAGTGCAAATTTTAATGGATTATGGATACTTCTCGATATAGTATCTTGTATTTGTCGATAAATTGCCAAAATCAACTTCTAAAGGCGTTCCTTTAACTGTGAGGAATTTTTCGGTAGTTGAAGTATAAGATCCCGAAGAAGTCCCATATTCCCAATAAACATCCGAAGGCTGGTCAAAGAGGATGCTCATCGTCACCGATGAATTGGTGGGCCTTCCAAGGATTTCTGAAAAACCTTTGCCATCGGTTATGACAGGTTCCACTAAAACCTGCTTCTGGGAATCCTTGCTTTTACTGCACGAACCCGTTAAAATCCCTGCGTACAATAAAAACATTCCTGTCGATTTGATCCAATTCATATTTTCTAATTTGCCCCACCCCTTACGCATAAAGTATTTTCCTTTGTTGTTTTCGCATTGTACGATACGATTCCATAATCCAAATTGATGTCCCAAGCTTTATCGGTTGAATTCACCAAAGTTGTTGAACTCCAATAATTTCCTGATAAGGAATTGGTGAAAAAAGTTTTATTGAACGACGGCTTGAACAACTTTTCGTCGTTTAACGACTGCAACTCTTTCACATTCGGCAACCGCCAGTCAGTAGCTCCTGCTAATGATAAATTTTCGGAATATGCAAGGGCCTCCTCCCAAGTCATTGTATTTGAGGACTGTACCTTTTGCCAGATCAGGCCTGTGTAATTATCAGTGATTGAGCCGTCTCCATTGTCCTTGAAATGAATTGCCGGAAGAGTAACAATGGTAGGGTTCCTTACTGCCCTGACATGGAACTTCTTGGAACCTCCGGCACTTACTGTTTCGGATTTTGGGTGGGCACCGATGCCCCCGCCCGCATTCACGACCCACACCAAAGCGGCATCATCGGCACGCAAATCGCTTGTCCACCAGTATTCTGCCAATGTTTTGGTGAAGTAACTTGTGTTTAATGCTGGATTGACATTGTCGTAGCTGTCGATCAGGAACAGTTCGTGGCTTGTGGGTAGCCGCCAGTCGTTGAACCCTCCAAGAGTCAATGCTTTGACATAAGAGGAGGTACTTTCAAAGGCCATTTCTCCGCCATCGGTTTTCTGCCACATCAACCCTGTGAAGTTATCGGTTATCGTTCCATTGTTATTGTCGGTAAACGACATCGGATTGATCAGGTAGTCGGCATCTTCACCTGTGGTTGCAGTGTAACTTGTAGTTTGGCCGGTGTCGGGCAATAAGCTGACAGTTTTAATCTGGCCAGAAGCATCTTCGGCCACATCGCCCGTTTTTTGGCACGAATAACCCGAAAAAGAGAATGCCAGAAATATGGCAACTATTCTCTTATAAAAAAATGAATTGCTTTTAAAAATCCTCCCTTTGCACATATAACTTTTTTAACCTTCAATAAGTTCAAACTTCCATTTTGAATACAGGGCAACTCCCACAATTAACGAATGGGTACTTTCACTTAGAAGACTATAAAATCGAAAACTGGCAACAGATTACTCTTTTTTTCTTTGTGGCTGGAAAAAATCCCTGATATCAATTACAAGATCTTGAAATTGATCGAGTTGAGCTTTAGTGCATACGCTTTTGAATTGTTGTGACTGCTCAATACGGTACAATTCCATCTGATATTCGTTTTCCACCAAATGCCTTGCTATTCTTTTAAGGTAAACAGTATCAGTTGTTTCGTTAAACATGGCAATATTCATTGAATCACGTTGGGCCCTTATCAGTTGAACCAACTTTTCCTCTTTTTGGGTGAAGTCGGCCCTGATCCTGTTTATTTCTTTCACTTGCCGGTCTGTCAAATGAAGTTTGTCCTTTAGTAAATTTGCGGTATTTACCTTTTCTTGTTTGGGTTGGTTGCGGTTTGGCCGTTTGTTCATATTGCGCCACAAATAACCGGTTGAGAACAAGTTAAGGAATATCAAGACAAAAATGACACGGACAAGAAATTTATTTTTTGAAAATATGTCCATATTCAAAGGGATTAATAAGAGGTTGTTGTTATGAGATAATCTGTTGCGATATTTTTCAGGGCTATGCTATTCTGTACTGCCCTGTCGTTCAGAAAGCTTTTTGTGAAGGAGAACACGTTGAAAGCCAGTAGGAAAATAACGGCAAACATGATAAAATTTCTTGCAAGAGGTTTTTCCTCGTGTTGGCCGGTTTGATCGATCCGTTGCATAAGCCTTTGGTTCCATTCGGCAGATGGTTCAATGGTTTCAAGGTGATCAAACTGCTCAAGCATATTCATTCTATTCTTCATTATTAATAATATTTAGGCGACATTTAATTTTTATTCTGGTGGATTTTGATTTAAAATTGCTTTTAAATTTTGTTTGGCCCTGTAGATCAGGGAATCGACCGCAGTCAGGGAAATTTCCATAATCTCGGCAATGTCGGTGCTGGAGTAATCCTCAATTTTGCTCAACGTTAATGCAATCCGCTGGTTTTCAGGAAGCCTCCCCAAAGTTTTTAGGAGGTTTGCATAGCCTTCGTTTTCCTCTATAGTTTTATCCGGCCTGTCGTTGCCAACCAACAAATTGGAAATGAAATCAATACCGATCATTTTGCCAACAGAAGAGATCCGCTTTTTCCGGTTTCTCTTTTTTATTTCGTCAAGCGACTTCGAAACAGCGATCCGATAAAGCCATGTACCCAATTTTGCTTCGCCCCTGAAATCCCTGATGGAGTGAAATGCCTCAATAAAAACTTCTTGTGAAATATCCTCAGCGTCCTCTTGGTTGAGCAGGAAGCGGTAACATACATTGATGACCGTTTTCTGGTAAACAGCTACCAATCCAGCAAAAGCCAGTTTATCACCAGACTTTAGCTTGCTTAAAAAATCAATTTCGTCGGTTATCATTTATTATCAGAAGCGTTGCCGATTGGACCGCTTAAAGATAGAAATTTCCTGCAACATTTATTCAGGTCAATGTCAAAAATTAATTTGAAACAACTATTTCAAAACCCATAAGTCCTATTACTTTTGTCAAATATCATTTTTATTCATTTCCCATGTTGAAAACAAGGATCGTTACAATCGTCTTTTTGCTGCTTGCACTGGGTTCGGAAGCACAGCTCAGCAAATTATTTAAAAAAGTTACCAATAAAAGCCTGCCACTTTCCAATACTGAAATCGTCGATGGCCTTAAAGAGGCTTTGTTGGTGGCGACCGACAGTTCCGTTGCGCATTTATCAGCAGTTGACGGCTATCTTAAAGATTTAACTATCAAGATATTGCTTCCACCAGAAGCTAAAAATATTACCGACAATATTTCGAAGTTGCCAGGCGGGGCAAAATTGGTTGACGATGTGATCATGCGGATCAACCGTGCCGCAGAGGATGCCGCAAAAGGGGCAAAACCCATCTTTGTGAACAGTGTGAAAGAGATGACAATTACCGATGCGCTCCAGATCTTGAAAGGCCCAAACAATGCCGCCACCCAATATTTTGAACAGAAGACAAGCCAGCAATTGGGCGAACTTTACCGTCCCAAAATCAAGGAATCGTTGGACAAGAACCTGATTGCAGGGATTTCTACTCAACAATCGTGGAACGACCTGACCTCCACCTGGAACAGAATGGCGGGTTCCGCTTTAGGTAAAATGGCGGGCATGAAAACAGTGGAAGTCAAACTCGAAGATTATATCCTCCAACAGGCACTTAAAGGGATGTTCGTAAAAATCGCCGAACGCGAAAAGGATATCCGCACAAATGCAAAAGCAAGGGTAACAACGTTGTTGCAGAAGGTTTTCGGGGGTCAGAAGTAGGGGCCTAATCCCAATTCTCCTTTGTATCCTGATAAAAATGTAATATTGCAATAAATATTATCATTAACGCAATGAGAAGGGACAAATTGGACGAATTAATAGGTTGGAAAGAGAGCAAGTATCGAAAACCTTTGGTCGTACGTGGGGCCAGGCAAACAGGCAAAACATGGTTGTTGAAGGAATTTGGCATGAACTCATTCAAAAATACCGTATATATAAATTTCGAAGAAACCCCAAGCCTTCAGGCACTGTTCAAAATGATTTTGATACTCAGAGAATTATTACTACACTTCAAATTCAGGCACAGAAATTAATTACACCCACAGATACCTTGATTGTCTTTGATGAAATCCAGTCGGCAGAGAAAGGCATAACATCACTAAAATATTTTTGTGAAAATGCACCTCAATATTATATTGTTGCAGCGGGTTCGCTCCTTGGTATGGGCTTGCACAGTAATATTTCCTTTCCAGTGGGGAAAGTAGATTTTCTTGATCTCCGACCAATGTCTTTTACTGAATTTCTAATTGCCATAAACGAGATTGGGTTGGCTGATACCATAAAAAAGAAAGAATGGGAGGTTATTTCTATCTTTCACAAAAAACTTTCCGAATACCTTCGTTACTACTTGTATGTTGGTGGAATGCCCGAAGTCGTTAGCGTCTTTGCCCAAACCCGGGATTGGGATTTGGTGCGAAAAACACAATTTCAAAGGATAACTTACGATCCAATATCTTTGATGGCGTTCCTTGCTATTATGAATTGCCTGTTGGCCTGAAGAATAGTTGTGGGACAAGCATTTTGGTCAACTCGTCACCCTTTGTCGGAACCAGAAAATGTGTTTTATAAGAATATTTTTCGATTAAATTCTCTTTCTAAATCCAAATTTCAGTTTAAATCTTCTCCAAGCAAATATCAGGATACCTATTACAATCAGGAACGGCCAAATATTGAACAGGAACAAAATAAAATCGATAAATCCAAACCAACCTTTTGAAATTGACTGCTTTAACTGTTCAAGGAAGGAATCCCTATTCGTAGGTTTATATTTAAAATCCTTTTCTTTCGTAATTGTGAGGTCGAGCGTACTGTAATCGACCTGATCGGTTAAATATTTAAGCCGTCCCACAGCACTGTCGATTTCTTCTTCCAAACCTCGAACCTTTTCTTCGATCTCGAGAATATCCTTGACTGCCTGTGCTTTCTTTAGAAGTTCATTGTACCTTGTAAGATAGTTTCTTTTGGTATTCAGGCGTGTTTCGAGGTCGATAAACTGATCGGTCACATCGCGGGCATCTATTGTCTTGTACAAAATTTCACCTTCTTCCGATTCTATCCCGGCAATAAATTTCTCAAAGTTGTTGCCCGGTATCCTGACTTTCAAATTATAGGAAGATTCAAGATCCGAATTGGTCAGGCTTTCGCTGTCGTAATAACCGCCATGGCTTTTAACCAGTGCATCCATCTTTGCCTTGGTTTTGGCCAGATCGGATACTTTTAAACCCATCCGCCCGTCCTTGATAATTTTCTTTTTATCAGTTCCCTTATTTCTATTATCCTCTGTGTAGGAAATCAGCTCCT
>SESB01001710.1_pt1 | contig 13834 bp, 11 predicted proteins | sample 3171441 | NCBI WGS metagenome assembly SESB01 (sample SAMN06051867, study PRJNA518727) | freshwater metagenome | biome: subpolar coniferous forest; feature: holomictic lake; material: water; isolation source: holomictic Lake 227, 6 m depth | place: Canada: near Kenora, Ontario | collected...
GCTCACTCGGTGATAACTTCAAGAAACGGCCTTATCCTTATTAATCAGGAAATAAACCACCGGAATAACCAGTAATGAAAACAAGGTCGATGCAAAAATACCAAAGATAAAACTCCAGGCTAATCCTGAAAAGATAGGATCCAGGATAATCACAAAAGCCCCAAACATAGCTGCTCCCGCTGTTAAAAATATGGGTCGTAACCGAATAGCACTGGCTTCAATTAAAGCGTCTGCTAAAGTTACATTTGCACGAGACCGGATACGCTCGATAAAATCAATTAAGATAATCGAATTACGTACCACAATACCTGCTAGAGCAATCATGCCGATCATGGCAGTGGCGGTAAAGTAGATGGGATTAGGGTAGCCTGCAATCGGTGTCGCCATCAACTGATTCAATACCCAAAAACCAGGCATAATGCCGATCACAGTGAGTGGAATCGCTATCATCATCACCAGTGGCACTGTTAATGAGCCGGTTTGCCCCACCAATAACACATAAATCATCACCAATGCAGCGGCAAACGCCAGCCCAAGATCCCGGAATACATCAACGGTAATTTTCCACTCACCTTCACCGGCTAATTCAGCTTTATAACCTGTTGGTAAAGGCTGTTCGGCTAAACTGTCATTCAGATCAAAAACAGCTTCTACTGGACTACGCCCCGCCATGCTAGCCACCACGTAATTAAGACGTTGCAGGTTTTTATGAAAAATAGGTTGATCATCACTCTCTAGTCTTGCCGTGCCTATTTCACTTAAAGGTATCAATTCACCTGTTTCAGCTTTTACTCGCAAAGCCAATAAATCAGCGACGGATGAACGGGTGGCGCGTGGTAATTGCAAAGTGATTTCCAACGGCAGGCGTTCACTGTCTATATGCACAATACCGACAGATTGCCCCCTGGAAGCAATGCGCAAGGTGTCGGTGACTTGGGCAACACTCACCCCAGATAAGGCGGCTTTCTCTCGATTTAAATCAAAATGTACTTTGTCATGAGCCGCTTCTGAAAAGTCATCGACATCGACGACACCTTCAGTCTTTTCCATATCGGCTCTAACGCGCTTGGAAACACTGATCAAGTCGGCAATACTGGCTTCTGGTGGCCCATAGACTTCGGCGACCAAATCAGAAAGCACTGGCGGGCCGGGAGGAATTTCTACTATCTTAAGGTTTGCAGTGTATTGTTTAGCAATCTTCTCTATATCAGGTCGAATACGTAAAGCGATTTCATGAGACTGCTGTTCACGCTTATCTTTAGGCAATAAATTAATTCTAACCTCACCGACATAGCCACCACTGCGTAAATAATAATGCCGAACCATCCCATTAAAATCCATCGGTGCTGCCAAGCCGGTATAGGTTTGATAGTCAGTGACTTCATTCACCGTTGCCAGATAACTCCCTAATGCTCGTGCAACTTGATCAGTATTTTCTAAGGTGGAACCACGTGGCATGTCAATCATGATTTGCAATTCGTTTTTATTATCGAAAGGCAAAAGTTTAAGCGGTACAGCACGGGTAACGGCTAGCATAGTCGACCCTAAAAAGGCGATTAGCACAATCAGTAAAAACAATTTAGCCCGGCCAGAGGTTGCCAATAAAGGCCCTAAAGCCCCCCGATACAGTTTATAAATAAGCGTTTGTTTTAACTCAATAGGCGCTTCATCACTGTGCTTGTGATATTCACTTTGCAACAATTTAAAGCTCGCCCAAGGGGTCACTGTAAAGGCAACGATTAACGAAACAATCATGGCTATGGGTACATTAAAAGCCATGGGTGCCATATAGGGTCCCATCATACCGGTGATAAAAAACATCGGTAAGAAAGACACGATCACGGTAAATGTCGCCAGAATAGTGGGTGGTCTAACTTCATCAACAGCGGTTAATAAGGCCTGTAAGGGAGGCTCTTTCCGTAACTTATAATGTCGATGAATATTCTCCACATCCACAATAGGATCATCAACTAATAGGCCCAGTGACAAAATCAAGGCAAATAAGGTGACTCGATTAATAGTGTAACCGGAAATATAATCCAGCAATAAGGTTAGCGCCAAGGTCATGGGCACGGCGATAGAAACAATAAAAGATTCTTTTAAGCCTAAAGAAAAAGCTAACAATACGACGATAATGACAATAGCAAAACTTAAGTGTTTTACCAGTTCGTTAACCTTGTGATTAGCCGTTTCACCGTAATCACGGGTAACGGTGAGTAACACGTCTTCTGGAACTAAGGTACCGTGTAATTTTTCTGCAGTAGCAATTACCGCTTCAGCCACTTGCACGGCGTTACTGCCTTTACGTTTAGCGATGGCTAGGGTTACCATTTGTCGTTCTTGCCCAACTTGTGGCTTATCACCCGTGGCTTTGCCAATAGTGGGCATGTCATCAACAGCAGGACCAAAACCAATACGGGTGTAATGATCGACATCGGCTGGACCGTCTTCAATACGGGCAATATCACGCAGATAGACCGGACGCCCTGCGATACTTTTGATAACGGTTGCACCGACTTCTGCAGAAGAACTAAAGTGTGGCCCCGCTTCCAATAAAATCTCACGATTATTACGTTCAAAACTGCCCGCTTGCACATTCACATTCGCATTAGCCAATGCCTGGGTAATATCCAGTAAGGTGATGCCGTGTGCCGCTAAACTGGGGGTGTTCGCATAGATAGAGACTTGACGTTGTTCACCCCCGACCACCCAACTCTTACCGACATCCGGCACACTGCGTAAAGAAGTAATTAATTCATCGGCAATCCGGCGTAATGCCATGGAATCATACTGCTTATTTTGTGCAGATAATGTCATTAATACGATAGGCACATTATCAATTTCAACTGGCGACACTTTCCAGTGACTGACACCGGCAGGAATAAGATGCTGATTAGACATCAATCTATCCCAGGTTTTAACGAGACTATCTTCGAAACTTTGACCGACAAAATAACGGACTGTGACCATTGCCTCGCCAGGCTTAGAAATGGAATAAACGTATTCCACACCTTCAATCTGTTTTAATAGAACCTCTAAGGGGGTTGCTACCAACTTTTCTACTTCTTCACTCGAAGCCCCGGGATATTCAATCATTACATCCATGACAGGAACAACAATCTGAGGATCTTCTTCACGCGGGGTGAGCGTTAGCGCTGCTGCTCCGGCTAGCAATGAGATAATCAGAAATAAAATAGACAACTGTGAGGTGGTAAAAACTTCAACAATCCTAGTCGTCAAGCCACGTCTTGGCTTTTTGTTTTCCTGTTCAGTCATTACTGCGCCTGCTCTGAATTAAGGATAAGGGTCTCACCGACCTGCAAACCAGAAATAACTTCAATCTGATCACCGAAGGTTTTGGCAGTTCTAATATGACGCATTACCGAGTGGCCTTCTGATAAAATCTTCACCACTTCCAATTGGCCAATATGTTGTACGGCACTCTTAGGAATTAATAATGTTTCGTGTTGATCACAGGCTTGTTCCAGCCAGCCAAAATAACCGGGTTGTAAGCCTTCCATCACAGGCAGGGCAATTTTAATCAGTTGGGTTCGGGTTTGCGGATCAACATCAGGACTGATTTCATCAATTTGAGCCGGTACTGTTTTTGATAAGGTATCAATTCGTACCTTAACAGCCATTCCGGTATGGTAGTGTCCAGCACAAGAGGTGGGAACATCCGCTTCAAGTCTTAAGCCTTGAGATGTTTGCAGCGTAACCACGGGGACGCCTGGTAAGCCCATATCACCCGGTTCTTTAAGCCGTTTAACAACGACCCCATCAAACGGGGCTAATAATAAGGTGTCTGATAAATGCGCTCTAATTTCACTGACTTGACTGCTTGCCTGACTAACGTTAGCTTGTGATTCTTTAGCTTTGGCAACGATGGCATCAAAGTTTTCACGAGTAGCAGCTTCCTTATAGTACAAGCCCTCAATACGCTGCTCATCGGCTTTCGCTCTATTCGCTTGTGCGGTTACACCCGCCAGTGCTGCTAAAGCAGATTGTTCTTCTGCCTTAATATCACGCTCGTCTAAACGGGCCATCAGGTCACCTTTTTTAACCTTATCACTCACATGAACTTTTATATCTAAAATTCGTGCCGTTATCTTCGGAGCAATATTAGCGACGGTTCTTGATTTGACAGTACCCGGCCAGGTAAGAATATCGTCAACCTGTTTTTTCTCAACAACGGCTGTTTGATTCTCAGGCACTTTTGCTTCGCTATTCAGCGGACTTAATCCCGGAGAAACTTTGCTAACAAAACTGCCTTGCATATAAAGCAATAGAAGAATCAAGGCTAAAGCAGCGCCCCCGATAGACAGTATTTTACTAACGTTTGAGTGTTCGCTTTGTGACATAAGACTTCCTTTATTTCCAATCGCCGATGGCTTTTTTTAAAGCCGCTTCGGCACTCAGTGCATCGTAATGTGCTGCGATGGTATTAGATTGTGCTTTATTTCGGGCAACTTCGGCTTCAATATAACGAGTGACAGTGACTATTTCGGCATGCCTTTCTTCATTGACTAATCGTAAGGCTTCATCAGCAGCAGACACAGAAACATCTGTTACATGCAAACGGGCCAAGCCTTCTTCAAGCTTTAGATAAGCAGTCTTTACTTCTTGTTCAATGGCTAATCTGGTTTTACGCTCAGTTTCACGGACCTCTGCAAGTTTTCGTTCTGCTGCACGGACTCGTTGTTGGGTATTAAATCCAGAAAACATATCCATTTCGACAGTGATACCGGCTGTCACATTATCTTTACTGGTTGAAAATCCGGGAGATTGACTATTTTGTCCATAACTCACATAAGCGTCGGCCTTAGGTAAATAAGCCCCTTGCTCACTTTTTAATTTACGAAGACTAATTTCTACTTGATTAGCCGCCGCTTTTAGTTCGGGTCGTTGAGATAATGCGAGTTCTAGTAACTCGTTAAACGATGAGGTCAATTTCGGCGATACTAATATAGAAGCCGATGGCGCAATATTAAAGGGTTGATGACTCGGTAAGCCTAACAGGTTGGCTAGATTGGTTTTTGATAACTCGATACCATTAGCTGTTCTAATTTGGGCGTCTTGAGCTTCAGCCAATTTAACGTCTAATGATAAAACATCCGATTTAAGAACCGTGCCTGCCTTGTATTTTAATTCGGTTTGATGCAGTTCACTGGTAATCGCTGTAATCGAATCTTGCGCGACTTTTAGAGCTTCTACAGAAGCCAAGTAGGCATAATAGGTGGCGGTTATGGCCTGAATCAAGGCATTATGAACAGTTGATCGTTCATATTCAGCCGCATCTAGTCCTAATTCTGCCGCCTTGCTGTTTTGATAATCTTGCCCCCCGCGAAAGAGAGAGAGTTTACCAATGACCTCAGGACGAAAATTCTGCCTATAGCCCGGGTTATTAATGTTAGCCATAGAGCCAGAGTTAAAATCCCGTTGCGATACAATCATCGCAAAAACTTGAGCAGGATTATTAGAATTTTCATATCCCACTCGCGCTGATATTTGCGGGTAAAACGCAGATAAAGCAATACCTAACTGGGCGTCAGCCTGATCAACCCGATCTATAGCAATTTGTAGATCAGGGTTATTAGCTATTGCGTAATCAATCGCCTGATCTAGAGTAAAAGATTGGCTATTTAATTGTTCAGGTAGCGCTTTATCTGGCACTTTATTAACGATAGGGACTGCAGAAACTGAAGCGTTGGCTAGCAGTAATGTTGAGACTAACGTTAATACAGCACTTTTTTTCATTTTTTTAAGCATCATCTTTCCATGCAATCTTATCAAAAAGCACAACCCGACTTGATACCCAGTTTTTTAAGGATTATTGCCATGGGACAAAAACCAGTAAAGGCGGATTGAAACAAATTAGCACCCACGAATGCAGTAAACCATAACCACAATTCAGAATGATAATGTGCAAGTAACAAACTGATTAGGATAAAGCTGCCAGCAACGGCAAAGACTATTCTATCGACATTCATGTTAATGCCCCTTGACACGAACGACACCCATCAGTTTAAGCATGAGTCTTTCATAATAGGGTTCGCTAATGCCTTTTCGTACTTTACGCATAAAGTATTTTTCAAAACCAATTTTAGCTAGATGTACCCATTTACCTTGTGCGGACCAAGTTACATTCCGGGGTGGAATTTGAGGCATTGCTAAAAAGGCAACTCCAGAATCACCAAAGTCTGCCAAACATAGGGCATTCAAGGTAGCATGATGTGAAGGTTCTTTACCCTCAAGTTGCTCAGCAATATTATGCGCGGTTGTGGTGACCATCGATTCGATCATATAACCTGTTTTAGGTGTACCCACGGGCAAGGGTGTTTTTTCAACTGGAGGCAGTGCGACACAGACCCCTATTGAGTAAATGTTCTTAAAGGTTGGATTCCGTTGATGTTCATCAATCAATACAAAGCCTCTGGGATTAACCAGGCCTTCAGCCGCTTCATGACGCACCGCATCGATACCGGTAAACGCAGGTAACATCATGGAATGCTTGAAGGGGAGTTCGTGTTTTTTCTTATCTTTGCCTTCGTCATCGACTTCAGTGACAAACATCATGCCATCTTCAACTTTATCAACTTTGGCATTCGTGATCCATTTAATGTGTTTATCTCGCAGTGCACTTTCCATTAGGCCTTTAGTATCACCTACCCCTCCCAGTCCTAAATGACCAATATAAGGTTCTGCGGTAACAAATGTCATGGGGACTTTGTCGCGAACTTTACGATTGCGTAATTCTGTTTCAAGAATCATCAAGTACTCATAGGCAGGGCCATAACAGGAGGCACCTTGAACTGCACCAATAACAATAGGACCCGGATTTTCCATAAACTTATCCCAATCTTGTGCAGCAACAGCAGCATGATCGACATGACAAACAGAGGAGGTGAAACCATCGGGGCCTAAGCCGGGTATTTCATCAAACGCTAAGCGAGGGCCGGTAGCAATAATTAAAAAATCATAAGCAACCGCAGAGCCATCATCCAGCAATACCTGGTTATTGTTGGGTTCTATCTTGACGGCGGCTTTTTGAATAAACTCGATGCCTTTCTTTTTCATCACCGGAGCCAGCTCTATTTTTAAGTCTTCCGGTTTACGCCATTTGGGTGGAACCCAAGGGTTTGATGGGACAAAATGAAAGGTTGGACTATCGGAAATGACGATAACGTCGTGTTTCTTTCCTACCGTTTCTTTCATTTCATAAGCCATTGGTACGCCGCCAATGCCAGCACCTAAAACAACTATACGCGCCATACGATTCTCCTGAACTTTAATTATCTGAAAAATTTATCGCATAGTCATGAAAAATTGATTTTGATCAGTTAGAAATAACCACCAAACAATTACAGTATTTATAAATACCGTTAGACAGCACCATGCAATAACATTATTATATATCTTAATTTTAGATATATATATCTTATTATTAGATATTTGTTTTTAAGGAGAGATTTTATTAAGATTAAATTGCTTTATGTATTCGATGCATTGGTTTTATTAGTACACAATGCCATTTATTTCAGACCTTTATTAACAGGGTTTAAACTCTACAAGGGGAACATATGATTTCAGAATCAATGGTCGATTTATCTCGCTGGCAATTCGCTGCAACCTCTTTATATCACTTTCTATTTGTTCCATTGACTCTTGGCTTGTCGTTTTTACTGGCCATTATGGAGTCTACCTACGTTATGACAGGTAAAGAAATTTACAAAGACATGACGCAATTCTGGGGGAAATTATTTGGAATCAATTTTGCGTTAGGTGTGTTGACTGGTCTGACCATGGAGTTTCAATTTGGGATGAACTGGTCTTATTTCTCTCATTACGTGGGAGATATTTTTGGTGCACCCTTGGCGATTGAAGGCTTAATGGCTTTCTTTTTAGAAGCCACGTTTGTGGGTCTATTTTTCTTTGGCTGGGATAAGTTAGGTAAAGGACAGCATTTATTAGTGACGTGGTTAGTGGCTTTAGGCACTAATTTATCGGCTTTATGGATCTTGGTAGCCAATGGCTGGATGCAAAACCCAGTGGGTGCAGAGTTTAATTATGAAACGATGCGTATGGAGCTTTCCAGTTTTGGGGCCTTATTATTTAATCCAGCCGCTCAAGTTAAATTTGTGCATACCGTGGCTGCAGGTTATACCACCGCGTCTGCTTTTGTATTAGGTATTAGTGCGTATTACATGCTGAAAGGTCGGGATGCTGCTTTTGCGCAACGTTCTTATACCATTGCCGCCGGCTTCGGTTTAGCGGCGATACTTTCTGTTATTGTGTTGGGTGACGAAAGTGGCTATACCGATGGTGAGGTACAAAAAGCGAAACTAGCCGCGATCGAGGCGGAATGGCATACAGAAGAAGCCCCCGCTTCCTTTACCGCTATTGGCATTCCCGACCAAGAATTAATGGAAACACGCTATGCAGTAAAAATACCCTGGATATTAGGTTTAATTGGTACACGGTCTGTCGATACGCCGATTACAGGATTGACCGAGATCTTAGAAAAAAATCGTCTGCGCGTTCGTAATGGTATTCATGCTTACAGTGCATTGCAATTATTAAGAGCAGGTCAAAAAGATGAAAGCACACTTGCCGAGTTTGAGCGCTATAAACAGGATTTAGGTTATGGCTTATTACTCAAACGCTACACAGAGAAAGTCGTTGATGCAACGGATCAACAAATAGAATTAGCCGCTCAATCGTCGTTACCCAGAGTGGTGCCTTTATTCTGGACGTTTAGACTCATGGTAGCTTGTGGCTTTATCATGTTAGCCATCTTTATTTTTGCGGTTATCGCTAGTTCGATTAGAAAATGTCGGCAAAACTGGCTGTTACGTGCCAGTCTTTATATGATACCCATCCCTTGGTTTGCTTGTGAAATGGGCTGGTTTGTAGCTGAGTTTGGCAGACAACCCTGGACTATTGCGGAAATTTTACCTACCTTCCTGAGTGTATCATCCTTAACCGAGCTTGATTTATATCTCAGTTTGGCCGGTTATATCGGTATCTATACGCTATTTTTAATCATCGAAATGTTCTTGATGATTAAGTTTATTAAATTAGGCCCTAGCAGCCTGCATACAGGTCGTTACCATTTTGAAATAGCTACAGGAGCATCCTTATGATTTTTGATTATGAAACCATGCGCTTAATCTGGTGGGCTTTGCTCGGTGCATTGTTAATTGGTTTTGCCATTACCGGTGGCTTTGATTTGGGTGTTGCTATCTTATTACCTTTTTTAGGCAAAAATGACACCGAACGTCGCGTTATCATTAACACAGTTGGTGCAACCTGGGAGGGTAATCAGGTTTGGTTTGTTACCGCTGGTGGTGCGTTGTTTGCGGCTTGGCCGATGGCTTATTCAGTAGCCTTTTCAGGTTTTTACTTTGCCTTGCTACTGACTTTGTTCGCCTTATTTTTACGGCCTGTTGGTTTCGATTATCGCAGTAAATTGCCAAGTCCGATCTGGCGCCGTAATTGGGATATCGCTTTGTTTGTAGGTGGACTAGTACCGGCATTAATTTTTGGCGTTGCGTTTGGCAATTTATTAAAAGGCGTGCCTTTTCACTTCGATAATGAGATGCGTATTTTTTATACCGGTTCCTTCTGGGCCTTATTAAATCCTTTTTCCTTAGCTGCTGGACTGGTTAGCTTGTGTATGTTGATTATGCACGGTGCAGTCTATTTACAAATCAAAACAGTTGGGGATATCAATCAACGCTGTAAAACAGTCGTTACACTCTTTACCATAACAACACTGGTTATTTTTGCTCTCGCTGGATTTTGGGTATCAGCTATCGATGGCTATCAGATCAGTAGTGCAATATTACCCAATAGCCTCTCAAACCCTTTGGCAAAAACGGTTACTAACGCAGCAGGCCTATGGTTAGCCAATTATGGACGCTGCCCTGTTTTGTGGGTTATTCCAGCATTGGCATTTGTGACCGGTATTACGACTGTATTATTATCCAAGCTGGATCGCCCGGGTCTTGCGTTCATAAGCAGTTCATTGACCTTAGCAGCCATCATTTTAACCGCTGGCGTCTCTATGTTTCCTTTTTTAATTCCTTCCAGTTCAGAAATAAATAGTTCTTTAACCGTGTGGGATGCGAGCTCTAGTCTTTCCACTTTAAAAATTATGTTTTGGGTGACGTTGATTTTTTTACCTATCGTATTGAGTTATACCACTTGGGCATTTCGAGTGATGCGAGGCAAAATAACGCTGGAATACATCCACCAAAACGATCATACGACTTATTAGGAGCTGGCTATGTGGTATTTTACTTGGATACTGGGTTTATTATTGGCCTGTTCATTAGGTATTATCAATGTGCTCCGACTCGAAGCACAAGAAGCATGGGATAGAGAGCACATTGCCTTAGATCCACTCACTCATTTAATGACCAAAGACACGATGATAGGTCGATTAAAAGAAAAAGTTGAAAACTCTAAACGTAATGGTTTTCCTTTTTCAGTTCTTCTGATTAGTTTGAGTGACTTTACCCATAAAAATAAAGTGGCGACTTATGAAATGGATGCCATTTTAAGAGGCGTAGCCGATTGTTTTAAAGAGGATATTAGAGCGGGGGTCGATATTGCGGCCAGACTGCATGATAAAGAGTTTCTGATTGCTATGCCGGGTTCATCACTCAATAAAGCAGAGGAAGTCGCTAGCCGGATTAAAAGTGCAATCTCAGAACGTGTTAAAGCGCCTCAAGGCATTGTCGTTGAAGTGTCTACCGGTGTAGCAGAGTTTTCAATGGCCTCTATTGCTTTGGCTACTACCGAACTGGAAGTTGATAACTTGATCCGCTTAGCCTTTGAAAAAGTGACAGCCTACTCGCCTACTGTTTAATCTATCGTAACAACTCAGGCTTGATTACCTGGCCTGAGTTGTTACCTTAAATAGACCCTTATTTACCCTGTAAGCAGGAGCAGTTCACTCAAACTTTCCAGCAGGACTTAACTCTTTAAAGTACTCAGCCATAAAATCAACAAATGTAGTTAATTTGGCCGGTAAAAAACGTCGCTGTAAATAAGTGGCGTAAATCATAAGAGGTGGAATTCGAAAGTCCTGCAAAATTTCTACTAGTTTTCCTTGCTCTACGTAATTAACAGCTGATATTTCGGGTACTTGAGTTATACCCATACCCAGTGCAGTCGCCTGGCATAAAGTCCGGCCATTGTTTGAACAAAAATACCAATTCGGTTTAAACTTTATTTCTTCTTCACCCTGCTTAAATAACCAGTAATCATGATGTGGCGTGTCAATATAGAGCAAGCAGCGATGTGATGATAATTGCTCGATATACTCTGGCTTACCCATTTTTTCAAGATACTCTGGAGAAGCATAAGTACATAATCGGGTCTCTGCCAACTTTCTGGCAACCACACCCAAATCCAGACTGACTGTTACCAACATAGATAAATCAAAACTGCCTTTACTCAAATCCACCCGATTATTATGCAATGTCATCAATACCTTAACATCAGGATATTTACGCTGATAAGATTCGATTGCAGCCACCATATATAAACCGCCAAAATCAATGGGAGCACTAATTTTAAGAGTTCCTTTGATATGTTTACCGAGTTGTGATGTATATTCATCCAGTTCAGAAAAATCTTCTATGAGCTGTTTGCTACGGTAGAAATAAACCTCCCCCGCTTCCGTTAGACTAATTTGTCGCGTCGTTCTATTTAATAAAGCAACACCTAAAGACTCCTCTAACTGAGCCATATATTTACTGATCATCATTGCAGAAAGATTCATTTCGCGTGCTACTGCTGCAAAAGTCCCCAATTCCACAATACGACAGAATACTTGAATGTTATTTAATTTATCCATATCTGTTAATTATAAACCTAAAGTTTATATTTCATAAAGGTATAGCGCTATTTGCCAAACATGTTTATTAATATATACTTCTATTCGGAGATAGTTATATGCCGTTTTAATGAGTCAATCAATTGATAATTCCTTAAAGCGGCTTTTTATTACCTAATAAAAATTAAGAGATATTTATGAGCAAGATTCTTACTGAAGTTTTATCTGCAAACAGGGATTACGTAAACAATTTTGGTGACAAAGGAGAGTTGGCACTTCCACCCGCTAGACATTTCGCCATATTAACGTGTATGGATGCACGTTTAGATCCTGCAAAATATGCTGGCTTGTCAGAAGGTGATGCCCATGTTATTCGTAATGCCGGTGGTCGCGCAAGTGATGATGCCATTCGCTCATTAGTTATCTCGTACAAATTACTGGGAACCCGTGAATGGTTTGTTATTCATCATACCAACTGCGGTATGGAACTTTTTAACGATGAAATTATGCGTGATCTCTTAGCAAGCAGCTTAAAGACAGCATCTATAGACGAAAATGGTTGGCATGACTGTTGTGAAGGGCATGGCTCTTCTGAAGCGCGTTACATCGACTGGCTAACGATTAAAGATCAAGAGAGCAGTGTTCTGGAAGATGTCACCCGAATTAAAAACCATCCTTTAGTGCCTTCTGATATTCCTGTTTATGGTTATATTTATGATTGCACTTCTGGCAGACTGATTGAAGTTCCTGCAGCAACAGAAGCAGGTAAAGCAAGCTAAGTATTTTTCACAGCACTCATTCAAGGTCTGGGTGTTGACACAGTTCGATCTATCTTGATCCAATACAGGATGTATAAACAACATCCTGTATTTTAGATGCTAAATCTATCACTTTACACACGTTCAAAAAATTCGATTATCGCTATTTAGGGAGTAGGTATGCGACAAGAAGGAACTAAAGAATCCAATCACCCTCTCAGCACTCTAGCCAAACGGATAGAGCCTATCGACCAAGCATTTTTTAGTGTAGATGAAGCGACCTTTGCTAAATTTCAGGCATTGCGTAATCATTTTTTGCCTCCAACTAACGAATTGCATAGTTTACTCAAAACAAAAACACCTTGGGAGGCAATGGCGACACCCAACCTTATGCCACCCGCTCCGATTATATCTGATAAGTGGCTTGCACATTTTGACTGTGGCGTAACCGCTTTGAACGATTGGCTAAAACATCATGCGCTCGGAAATCATGTCACAGGTACTTCACACAGTTTCGTGTTATATGCCGGTACGGATGTTATCGGTTATTACACACTCTCTTCGGGCGAAATAAGTCACGAGGTGACCCCGAGAATCATGCAGAATAACTCACCCAAATCTTTACCCGTTTTTATTCTTAGTCGAATAGCGGTTGATAAGTATTTTCACAATCAGGGATTTGGCCAGGCTCTTTTGTGTGACGCCATGATTCGAGTGGTTAATGCGGCAGTTAATACCGGCGTATTTGCTCTATTGGTTCATACTACATCCGAGCAAATCAGGCAGTTTTATCTGTCTCGGGGCTTTATTGAATGGCCTTTGCAAGCAATGACTCTGGTGATGACATTAGAAACGGTTCGATCTATATTAGAAGAAACCAGTTAACGAAAAACAATCACATTGATTTAATAAAATAGCAAGCGCTGACTTGCATGTTTCTGAGATGGTCATGGAATTTTTACCCGCATGACCATCTATTTGCCGATAACATCGGCCCTAACAATATTGCACAGAAAGCTTCAGTGAAGCACTTCGAATCGTGTGATCTTATTCCACAGAAAAGTCACGCATCATACCCATATCTTCATGTTCAAGGTTATGACAGTGAAACATAAACAACCCCTTGAAGTCTTGAAAAGGCTTAATGATTTTCACACGTTCACCCGGCATAACCAAGACAGTGTCTTTAAAGCCACCTTCGATAAAACCGTCTTTTACAGTCGCATAATCT
>SESB01001712.1_pt1 | contig 13827 bp, 10 predicted proteins | sample 3171441 | NCBI WGS metagenome assembly SESB01 (sample SAMN06051867, study PRJNA518727) | freshwater metagenome | biome: subpolar coniferous forest; feature: holomictic lake; material: water; isolation source: holomictic Lake 227, 6 m depth | place: Canada: near Kenora, Ontario | collected...
TGATGCATACCAGCGATGGCTCCCGTTGATCAACTATGAGAATCGCCAAAGCGGCATCCTGACCGCCAAGGCCTTGATGAAAGAAGGAAGGGTGATTGCCTGCGAAGCGCCGCGTCACCCCTGGCCCACCATGCACCCTGCGGTCCGCTGCGGACTAATCGAAGTGGCCAAAAGACTGGACCCAATGGTTCTGCGCTGGGGCAAGTGATTTCCCACTGGTTTGCAATCCGCCGAAGGCAGACGAATACTTTCGGTACTGCCTCGTTTGATGCTGTCATTACCGGCGCCCTTCGCCTGACGTAGGGCGCCACAGTAATTACTATGTCACTTCCAATGAAATCAAGGAATTACAGTGACCCGCGCCACAGGGGTCGAGGATGCACCGACAGAGTTGCAGCGACTGACCAACGAAGATGACAGAGTTTATGCGCCGTTTCATAGATGGGTAGATTTGAGACCAATTGATAGCAGAGGCTTGCGTTGCCCATCCCTTAATCAGTGAAGCGCGTATGTCAAAACAGACACATAGCCGGCGTTCGCCGGAACCGCATGAAAACCGGCGGAAAGTCGAAAGCCGACTTTGGATTTAGCCGGAACCAGCCGTTCGCGACCAGGCCCAAAAACCGGGAAGCTGTCGTTCAACTTCAACAATCAATTTCCTTGTTGCCTCACGGAGTAAAGGGAATTGCCAATCGGGCAGCTATCGACATTGGCGCATCAATTTCTTCATCTTGACTAGTCAGTAATCTTCCGTGTCGCATATTTTCCTCCGAACACGAACCGTGATTGTCTGGCAAACACATAGTTATCCAGTTGGCGCGATCAGCGCTTCGCGCTCACGGATCCAGATTGGCTGTTAGCCGAATCCAGGAAGCTGCGGCGCCAGGGTTCTTCTAGGGACCCCGTGCAAGATCGCAGTAGGGACGCACATTGCTGAGCGCTCCCGCAGAAGTCCCAGCGGGCGCCATTCATGCGGCGGGCTTAATCCTCGGGACTTTGACGACGAACTGCAGGTTAGGGCACCGACAAAGAAGTGGCTCACCCGACCGGTAAACTCACGGAACGCGCCAAGATTCCTTAGCCATCTTGGCCGTTCGTGTACTCGCTTATGACTTGGCGAGCGCGCCCTTGTCCGGTTCGAGCGTAATTCCATACATTAGGCCGGCTGCAATAATGCCTCCGTCAATCGGGATGTCGGCGCCGGTGATGTAACTGGATTCGTCCGAGGCTAGGAAGAGCACGAGTTGTGCGATCTCCTCCGAAGTCCCATGTCGCTTCATGGGCGACGCCTTACGCATGGGTTCTAGGTGAGCGGTACCGGCGTTAAGCCCTGTGACAATAACCCCCGGACAAATTGTGTTGACCCGTACGCCCCAGTCGACAAACTCCATCGCACCTGTACGCGTGAGGCCTAGTAAGCCCGTTTTGCTCGTAGTGTAGGCCGCATCCTTCAACCCCAGGTACGAGGAAATCGAGCCAACGTTGATAATGGATCCACCACCAGCCTCCCTCATCGCAGGAGCGCAATACTTCATGCCCAAAAAGGCGCCGACGAGATTGACATTCATGACCCGGTGCCAATTCTCAAGCGACGTTTCGATAATACCCAGACGATTAATGATGCCCGCATTGTTCACCAATGTCGTGATCTTGTTCTTCCATGCAAGCACATCACTAACCAATGAACGCCATTGCGCCTCGCTCGAGACGTCAAGCGGATAGAACCGCGCGGCCCCTCCAGCAGCGTTAATCTCGTCGGCGACCGCTTGCCCCTCCGCTTCTAGGACGTCGCATACGGCGACGGCAGCACCTTCTCTTGCCAGTAAGCGCGCCTCGGCGGCACCTTGGCCGCGACCACCACCAGTGACGATGGCAACTCTTCCTTCAACTCGATTCATGCTGAATGCTCCTTTTATTGCACAATTAGATTACGACGCTTAAAGTTTCGACCCACCCGCGGGCGGACACCCTGAATCCGTAACAGCGAGATATGCAGGCAATTCCAAGTGATTGATTTGATGGGCTAATTGGATATGATTCACCCACCTGACATAACAAATCAGCCGATTGCCACCTGGCAATCGTATTAGCAGAGTTCAATGCCCTGTACATTGAGTACTGCTTAGCTCTTCGCCAAGCGTCCGTCGTACTCATGCATGTATTGGCGAAAGATGTCTCCGATCTTTTGCGCCCGCTCTGCCAAGCTCATGGAGCCGAAGTCGGATCTCGGAACCTCAACTTCGATTTCGATGTCCTGCGGCAACGCCGAGAGGAGCTCGTAAAGGGGTGCATCGCCGTCACCCGGATACTCACGATACATACGTGCCTCGGCAGCCAACTCATCGTCGCTCGGCTGAAACGGCTTGTACTTCGCATCGCAGAGCTGCCCAAGGAAGATCCGTGTTGGATCTACACGCCTTACATCAGACGGAGTGCCGCCAGATCGCATGAGGTGGAGCGCGTCAATGACATGACCAATGTTCCCACATTGCGCCAGGTCGATGGCTTTCTCGGCGGCATGAATCGTTCGCAAACCGCTGAACGGCATGAACTCAAGAGCAACCCTGACGTCATATCGTGCAGCGCACTCGCCCAAACGCGCTAGCGCATCGACAAACGCGCTCTGATCCTGATAGTAGACGTTCAACAACATGAGATTGCAGCCGATTTCAGCCGCAGTCTCGAGTACGCGCTCGTGATGTTCCAATCCGACATCAGGGAAGAACCCGTAGCCGGTTACGTTTGAAATGCGTACCTGGCTTTCGGCGGCAAGTTGCCGAAGCGCGGCGATCTGCGATTTACTGCCGACAAGCGAGGGGAAAGCATCCTCAACGCGTCGACCCGTCACACGAAGCCCTACAGAGTTGAAGCCTCCCTTTGCCGCCGCAGCGAGGGTATCGTATGGCGACGCAGTTCCCGTCGGCAGCGTGTTCAGATTCAAAAAACCAAATGTGAGAGTTCGCATAAGTGGATCCGGTTTACATATTCATAACACTGAGCAGATATTCCAATCAATCTACGGTGGCGGTCAAGACTCCGGTTTGTCCAAGGTGGTTGGAGCCTGAAGGGGATACTTCCAATGCCGAATCGATCGCAGCAGGGACGGAGATTGCTCTTCGCTGCTTTCGGTATGAGCCGCCGCCTGATGGGCAGCGACCGGCATGGGTCAGCCATCGGAAGGTCTGGTCAGTAACTGATCGACATGATTGGCATGCGTTCAGCGATTGACTGGCCCTCAACGACCAGTATCTTCTCGACCTTGCCACTCACCGGGGCGAGCACCGGAATCTCCATCTTCATGGATTCGAGAATCGCCAGTGTGTCGTCTTCCGAAACGGAATCGCCTTCGCTAACCAATATCTTCCAGACCGACCCGTTGAGGTCGGAGAGAACGTTTGTCTGTGCCATCTTTGTTCCTTGTTTAGTAAGTGGTTGGCCAATTCGCCAGCAGGTGTTTGCCAGCGCTGCTGCCCATGCGCGTGCGGTGCACTTCAAGCAGGCGTGCCAACGTCTCGCGCGTTTCGCTCGGATCGATCACTGCCTGCGTTTCGTAGAGTCCAGCGAGGCGCCAGGGTGACGTGTCGCGCGAGAGTTCCTCAACGAGCTCGCGGTAGCGCTTCGGGTCATCTTCCTCCTTCACGCCAAAGAGCACGCTCGCGCCCGCCGTTGGTGCCATGAAGCCCAGGTCGGCTGTCGGCCAGCAGACCACTTCGTCCGAATTGCGCCCACCGCCCATATTCAGATATCCCTGGCCGTAGCTCTTGCGCATGATCAGCGAGATCTTCGGGACGGTGACGAGCGCTAGCGCATTCATCCAGTTCATGATCCGCCCTGGCGCCGCGCGGCGTTCGCCTTCTAGCCCGATGAGGAAACCTGGCTGGTCCACCATGAACACCAGGGGTATGTTGAACGAGTCACACAGCACCAGGAATCCGATGACCTTGTTGCACGCGTCAACGTCGAGTGCGCCGCCCTTGAACATCGGGTTGTTGGCGATGATGCCAACGGACCGACCCTCGATGCGCGCGAGCGCGGTGCACACGGAGCGGCCGAACCTGGCCTTGAGCTCCATCATGCTGTCCAGGTCCACAACCGTCTCGACGATCTTGCGCACGTCGTAGACCTTCGTCGCGATTTCCGGCAGCAGTTCGAGAATACGTTGCCCGCGACCTTCGCTGCCGGGGGCGACTTCATGCACTGGCGCAGCCTCATTCTGATGACTCGGCAGGTAGCTGAGCCACTTGCGTACCATTGCGAGCGCATCTTCGTCCGTTTCAACCACGGCGTCGACCAAGCCGGAGACTTCGGCGTGCATCTTCCAGCCACCGAGTTCTTCCGAGTCGATCTCCTGCCGGATTGCCGCAGACGTCACGCGTCCGCTGGCAACCGCCATCGTGGCACCGCGGCGCATGACCACAAAGTCCGACAGGCAGGCGTACCAAGTCGACGATCCGTAACAAGAACCAAGCAGCGCGCTCACCCAGGGGGACTCGCGGGTGCGGCGATACTCGTTCGGGTCCTGGCCGATCATCGCGCGGCCTTCTGCGCCCATGCGGTCGGGCATGCGTGCACCGGTTGACTCGCCGAGCAGCACAAGTGGCATTCCCGACTTCGAGGCGACCTCGCGCACGTGGCGGATTTTTTTCCCGTTCACGGTGGAGCTCGACGCACCCAGCACGGTAAAGTCGTTGGCCACAACCGCCACGGGGCGGCCATCGATCTTGCCGAAACCGGCGAGCTTTCCGTCGCCCGGCGTACGGTCGCGCACCTCCGCGCGATGCGATGTCGTGAAGAGGCCGCTCTCCATCCAGCTGCCGCGATCCAGCAGCACATCGAGGCGCTCCCGAGCGTTGAGGTTGCCTTCGGCCTTACGCTTGGCGAGTTTGTCCGGCCCGCCCATGCCGAGCGCCTTGTCCTTGGCCTGCGCGTATTGCGCGAGCATCTCTTGATGTGTCATTTTTGGTTTTCCGGTTTACAACATGTGGCGCATCGGGTGCTGCGCATACATCTTTTCCTTAACGAACTGCGTGCTCACGTCCGCCAACGCAAACGCGGGCTCCGCGAGCAGGCGCTGATGGAACTCGCGCGTGGTCTTCACACCGGAGATCTGCAATTCGGCGAGCGCACGCTGCATGCGTGCGATCGCGGCATCGCGGTTTTCGTCCCACACGATGAGTTTCGCTAACAGTGAGTCGTAATGGGTCGGCAACTCATAAGACGGGTACACATGCGTGTCCACCCGTACGCCCGGGCCTGCAGGCAGGTGGAATTCGCTCACCGTGCCAGGCTGTGGCATGAAGCCTTTCTCGGAATCCTCCGCATTGATACGGCACTCGATCGCGTGGCCGCGGAAGTGCACGTCGGATTGCTTCATCGGCAGTCGCTCGCCGGAGGCGATGCGTAGCTGCAGCTTCACGAGATCGACGCCCGTGATCGCCTCGGTCACGGGGTGCTCTACCTGAATGCGCGTGTTCATCTCGATGAAGAAAAATTCGCCACTTGCCCCATCGACGACGAACTCTATCGTGCCGGCGCTGCGGTAGTTCACCGCCTTGGCGAGATTGCACGCCGCGGTGGTCATGCGCTCGCGCAGCTCGGCAGACACGATTGGCGAAGGGCTTTCCTCCAGCAGCTTTTGATGACGACGCTGGATCGTGCAGTCGCGCTCGCCGAAATGAATCACATCCTTGCCGTCACCGACCACCTGCACCTCGACGTGGCGCACAGGCGAGATATAGCGCTCAATGTATACCGCACCGTTACCGAACGCCGCTGCGGCTTCCGACGATGCACGCTCAAGGCCTTCGCGCAACTGCTTCTCGTTTTTCATCACACGCATGCCGCGACCGCCGCCGCCGGCTGAGGCCTTGACGAGCACGGGGTAGCCGATGTCGTTCGCGAGCCGCACGGCATCTTCCACGTCGGCCACCGGATCGGGCGAGCCTTGTACGACCGGCACGCCGACCCGCATGGCCATCGTACGGGCGGCGGCCTTGTCGCCCATCAGGCGAATAGCGCTCGGCTCGGGTCCGACATACGTTAGCCCCGCGGCGATGATTGCCTCGGCGAATTCCGCGTTTTCAGAGAGAAATCCGTAGCCAGGGTGGACGGCGTCAACTTTGGACAGCTTCGCTGCCTGGATCAGCGCGCTTGCGTTGAGGTAGCTCTCGGCCGGCTTCGCCCCCCCGATGCAAATGGCGCGATCCGCGAGCCGCACGGGTAGCGAGTCGCGGTCTGCTTCGGAATAGGCTTGCACGGATTCAATACCGAGCTCACGGCACGCGCGGATGATGCGCACAGCGATTTCGCCTCTGTTGGCGACAAGAACACTTTGGATATTCATGAGTAGTCCATTGATGGGTTTTATTGGGGCGCAGGCGGGCTTGCTCGTTCGTCAATCAGCTCGCCGATCAACTGGCGAAACATCGTGGCGGTGTCGAATGGGCACAGATTGCCCGGGGGCGCTGAAGCACCACGATCGCGCAGTCACCGCTGGCGGTGTGCCTCCCAATTCGATAAATGGATGACGTTCCAAAACGTTATTGATTGTCATGCGATCAGTAAGTCTCAATAGTTACGGCTAAGTTCTTAGTACGAAGCACGTCCGCCGGACAGATCGTAGACTGCGCCCGTGGAAAAAGAGCACTGGGCTGATGCGAGCCACGCGATCAGACTGGCGACTTCATCGGGACGTCCCATGCGCCCCATAGGAATCTTGCTAAGCGCAGCTTCGCGCGTCGGTCCCGTGAGTGACTGCGCCATTTGGGTGTCGATCAACGCAGGAGTCACGCAGTTCACAAGAATGCCGGTTTGGGCTAACTCGCGGCCTAGTGATTTCGTGAGACCGATTACGCCCGCCTTGGCCGCCGAGTATGCTGACTGGTATGGGTTGCAGTCTTTGCCCGCGTTCGACGCGATATTTACGATACGGCCGTGGCAACGTTCGCGCATCAGGGGAATGACCGCACGGGAACACAGGAACACGCTCGCAAGATTTACATTAACAACGCGCGTCCATTCGGCGAGGGTTAGCGACTCCATGAGAGCTTCTCGGCCAATGAGGCCGGCGCCGTTGACGAGAATATCCACACGCTTGAAGCGCGCGAGGGTCGCGGACAGCGCCTCGGTCACAGACGATTCGTCGGTAACGTTAACGGAGAAGGAGGCTTGATTAATGTTGTCAAATCCTGCGTCCGCAGTAAGATCCCACGAGGCCACCAATGCGCCGGCGCACTGCAGCTTCTTGGCGACAGCGCGACCGATGTCACCGAGACCCCCGGTGATGATTGCTACCTGTCCTTCAAGATCAATACCCACCATGGCGTTTCTCCGCTAGCTTGTTAAATTGCCGGTTTGCAGCGTCCCCTGCCATTGCTGTTGACGGCGGCCAAAGTGTCGTGGACAAATAGAGTTCATCGTCATGCGCGGACGGCTCCGCTGGTTGCGACGTGATCCACTTTTTTACCCGGCGAGTAGATATCCAGAATGTTCCAGTGTCCTGTGGTGGGGACGGGGATGTTGATCATTTCGACTTCGATGACGGTTGGCTTGCCGGACTTGATCGCCCGCTCAAGGGCCGGTCCGAACTCGGCGGCCGACGTGATGCGGATGCCTTCGATCCCGTATCCCTTGGCGATGGTCGCGTAGTCGGGCGAGTACGGTATGCCGTCTTTCTCGAACAGCGTGCCGTAGGTCGTGCCGTAATGCGCCTTCTCCAGACCGGCGATGACGCCGTAGCCGTAGTTATTCATGACCACCCACACCACAGCGATGTCGAGTTCGAAGGCGGTGGCCAGCAGTGCCGGGTTCTGTCCGAAGCCACCGTCGCCCACGAATGAGACGACTGTTCTGTTGGGCTGTGCGAGCTTGATGCCAAGCGCCGCTGGCGCGCCAAAGCCCATCGTCGCGTAGCCACCCGGCGTAAAGACCGAAGCCGGTGTGTAGACTGGGAACTGCTGCACCAAGCCGGTCTTGTTCCAGCCTACGTCGGTGGTGATCAACACGTCGCGTGGGAGTACGGCGCGCGCATCGGCGAGGATGCGATCGGGCCGCATGGGATACACATCGCTCTCAACGTTCTTGCGGTTGCCTTCGACAAACGCCGCGCGCTGCGCAGCGATCTGACTGGCCAGGGCGGGGCGACGGATTCCCTCGGGAAAGAGCCTGCGTGCTGCGCGCGTCAGTGCTGTCAGCGCCTGCTTGAGATCGGCGATCGCCCCGATCTCCACCGGGTAGTTGCGACCGAACTCGGTGCCCTCGATGTCGATCTGGATGAGCTTTGTTGGCGGGAAGTTGAAGGTGTACTGCGACTCCCAGGAACTGCAGTCGGTCTCGCCAAAGCGCGTGCCCAGCGCCAGGATCCAGTCAGCGCCTTTGGTCTGCTCGTGGGTGAACCGCGTGCCCCAGAACCCGGTCACGCCGAGCACGAAGGGATGGTCGTCGGCAAGCGCGCCTTTACCCATCTGCGTGTGCGCCACAGGAATCTGCAGGTGGTCAACGAATTCCCGAAGCGCCTCGGTTGCGCCGGCGAGCATGATGCCGCCCCCGACGTACAGCAGTGGATGTTTCGCAGCGCCGAGTTGTCTCACGATATCAGTGGCCGTCTCATCGTCAATCGAGGGCTTGCGAACGCTCTTGACTGTCTGGCGAACGCGCTCAAACAGGGATTCTTCAATTTCCATTGAAAAGATATCCATCGGTACATCGACCAGCACCGGCCCCGGGCAGCCGCTCTCGGCCAGCGCGAACGCCTTCTCAATGATCTCGGGGAAGAGCTCCGGGCGGTCGACTCGCCAGGCGCGCTTGACGAACGGGCGAAAGGCTTCGTACTGCGAGGCGTCCGCGTGCATATCCATCTCCTGGAAAGCGTGCCTGCCGTAGTAGTGGGTGGGTACGTCGCCCGCGATCACCACCATCGGAACGCAGTCGAGCGCAGCGTTCGCCACACCTGTCGCCGCGTTGGTGAACCCTGGTCCGATGTGGGTGAGAACGACTGCGGTTTTGTTGCGGGCGCGCGCGTAGCCGTCAGCCATGTGCGCCGCGATCTGTTCGTGGCGCACGTTGACGAACTGGATCGTGCTCTTCTCCATCGCAGCCAGCACGGCGATGTTCGTATGGCCGCACATTCCGAATACATGCTCGACGCCGCGTGCTTCCAAGTACGTCATCAACTGGTGCGAAATCGATTTCTTCATAACTTTCCTTAATGAATTCTGTGATCACTCGTAATGCTTGTGCAGGGCAAGCATTCGTCCCTCTCGCACAAGTACGCCAATACAGGCGCGCTGATCCGCGCCTGAAGTCAATTGACAACGACTTCGTAGTCCTCTTCGAGCGCCGGGTCGTAGAAGGTCCCGAACAACTCCCGGGCCGATGGCCTGTCTTCCGGGATGGGAACGGAGACCCATGTCGTGTTCATGTAGTGCTTGAGATGCACGTTCTCCGACACGATGTTGCCGCCCCACGTACCGCAGCCCAGGCTCGAGGTCATCGGCATGCCGTTGTTGAACGCGCCTGCGTTCGCCTTCGATTGCGGCTGACGCACCATGATCCGCGATACCGGGGCCGCCAGGGCCAGGCGATGAATATGGTCCTGGTCGAACGAATAGATGCCGCACGAATGACCCTTGCCAGCCACCTCGAAGATCGCACGCATCATGTCGAGCGCCTGGTCGAAGCCGCTGTATTTGTACACGGCCAAAAGCGTGGTGAGCTTCTCGCGCGAGAACGGATGATCGGCGCCGATGCCATCACCGCGCACAGCGATGAATGCGCGATCGGCTGGAATCGAGAAGCCCGCCGCCTGGGCAAGCTGCTGCGGCGAGATGGCCACGGTCTCGACCCTGCGCCGGCCCTCTTCATCCCACATGACCTGGCGAAGCGCCGCCTTCTCCTGTTCGTTAGCGAGGTAGCCGCCTTCCTTGTCCAGTTGCGCGAGCATCCTGTCAAAAATCGACGCCTCGATAACCAGGTTGCCGTCGGCCGAACAGCCCGAACCGAAGTCGGAGGTCTTGGAGATGCGGGTATTGAGCGCCGCCTCCTCGACGTTTGCAGTCTCGTCGATGATCATTGTCGCGTTGCCCGCGCCGACTCCGTACGCTGGTGTGCCTGAGCTGTAGGCGGCACGCACCATGGGCTGGCCGCCAGTGGCGATGATGAGGTCGGCGCGTGCCATCAGCGCCTGCGACATCGGGATATTGACCTGGGTCAGACATTGCAGGATGTCAGCCGGCGCGCCTTCACGCTCCAACGCTTCGCGCATCATCCGCACAACCTCAAACGCAGTATTCTTCGACCGCGGGTGCGGCGAATAGATGACAACATCGCGCGCCTTGATGGCGAAGATGGCGGTGCTCACGGGCGTGGTATCCGGATTGGTCGTCGGAACAATCGAGGCAATCACACCCACCGGCTTGGCGTACTTGACGATGCCCTTGTGAGGGATCTCCTCGATCACCCCGACGCTCTTCTCACGCAGCACGTCGCGCAACACGCCATGCAACCTGTTTCGCTTGCCCATGCGGCTCAGCGGATCTCCAATACCCGCTTCATCGATGCTCATCTTGACGATCTGGGCATACGCCTTCTTGCTTGTGGCGGCCCAGGCCACGGCCTGGCATAGCCGGTCCACCCGCTCCTGGTCGTAGGTCTCGATAATCGCCAGGGCCGCTCGCGCCCGCTTGAATGCCTCATCGATCTCATGCTGCTGTTCGTCGTTGAGGCCCGTAGCCGTATCCGTATCAGTCTGCTTTGCCATATTCATGCCCTTCATTCTTCCTGTTACACCTAACAAATTGCCACCTTCGCTGCTCCTGTTCTCAATGCGAGATTGATTCACACAGGCCGCGAGGGCAAACGATTCACCATCTGCGCTGGTAGCAACAGACTCTTCGGTTTTGTCGGTCGACGCCAATACAAATTCAACAAAACCAAACTTCACAACTGTTTGCACAAACCGAACAGCGTGATGCTATTCTAATCAAAAAACTATCCTAGTCAAGACCGAAGATTCATATTTATTTCACGTCGCCCCAATGGACGGCGAATTGATGCCGGTTTTGATCTTGCAGGCAACTAAAGCACGTAACTTGAAAGAACCACCTGGTCTCTAAGTTCAAATTGGCGTTGAGTGGGACCATTGGGCCCTACCCCGGCTTGGATTGCGCGCCGTTTTGGTGTCCATCCGAGAGCCAGGCACTGGATCGCTTGCAAAGTGAGCGAAGTTGACGCATGTCATGATCGAAGGTATCTGCGCAGGGTATTTCGGTTCACTGCCAAAGCGCACGTGGGCAACGTGACGCGGTACCTATCTCCCTGGGTATTGGCAAAAGCAGCCCCCCTGTAGTGCCAGCGTGCGCTAACGCCGGCGTGTCATGAAGCTGCGCAGCCAATCGCGCGAAGTGCAGCACATACAAGAGACGCTACTTCAAACAAGTATGCAGCTAAAGAATATGGTCACTAAATTGATGGGGATGACCACCCGGAGCGCGGACGAGCCGCGGGACCCTGATCACTGCTTCGTGACGGTCAAGCAGTAGCGCATGAAGGCCTCGGCGCCACGGCCCAGTCGCCGATCTCGGTGCGTGACCAGCGCGAGGCGGCGCACCGCGGGCACGATGTCGGTCCGGACCTCCGCCAGTTCGCCGCGTCGCAGTGACTGCGCGACCGCATGCCGCGGCAGAAAGCCGAGCGCGTTGCTACCCGCGACCAGTGCCTTGATCGCCTCGGGCGTGCCCACCTCGAATTCCACGTTCACGGGACCGAGGTGTTCAAGCAGCCACCGGTCGGCGGCCTCACGCGTCCCGGAACCGGGCTCGCGCAACGCCCACGCCGCCTTGCGCAGCTGCGCAAGGCTGGCCTTGCGGCGGGTGAGCGGGTGCTTCGGTGCGGCAACAATCATCATCTCGTCGCTAAGCCAGTGACGCGGGATCAGGTCAGGATGGGACTGCGGTCCTTCGATGAAGCCGATGTCCGACTCGAACGCGGAGACCGATAGCAGCACGCCCGTCGTGTTGGCGATCAGCAGGCGCACGGGGCTGGCCGGGTGCGCGGCTTTCCATACCGATACAACCGGCGGCAGGATGTGTTCGCCAATAGTCATACTGGCGGCCAGCCGCAGCGGGGTCGCATGGTCGCCGCTGAACAACTGCTGCACTTCAACGGCCTGCTCCACCAGGGAAGCAGCGCGCGGCAACAACGTGCGCCCATTCTCATTCAACACGAGGCCCCGCCCGACCCGGTCAAACAGCGGCACGCCGAGCGCATATTCAAGCTCCGCGAGGGCGCCACTCACCGCCGATTGCGAGCGCGAGAGCCACCCGGCCGCCACGCGTGTTGAGCCGCCACGCGCAATCGCGACGAAAAATTCGAGCTGGCGCACGCTCAGATGCAGGTTCGGAAATTGATCGTGAATTCCGTTCATATCTATCGATATTGTCCGCTTTTTTTGTTCAGTCAGCTCTCGTATCCTGCGCGGCATGGAAACCACACCCGCATCGCATCAGGCCGCGCTTCCCGCGCAAGTGTTCACACGTCTAGCAGCATTCGCCACCCTTCCGGGGGTGCTGCTATGTGTGCTCATCGCGCTGGCCGCCAGCTTTCTCGCCGAGCATGCCGGCGGGCCGCCCCTGGTCTATGCGCTGGCGCTCGGCTTGGCGCTCAATTTTGTGTCGAGTCACGAACGGGTCGGTCCCGGCCTGGCACTGTGCGCGCGCACGGCCCTGCGCATCGGCGTCGCGCTGCTCGGGGCACGCATCACGCTTTACCAGATCGCCGGTCTCGGCGCTGGAACGGCTCTGATCGTGGCGCTCGCGGTGGCGGGAACGATCGCGCTGGGGTTGGCGCTGGCGAAGTTATTCGGACTCACGCGCGACCTTGGACTCGTATCGGGCTGCTCCGTCGGCATTTGCGGCGCGTCGGCAGCCATGGCCGTTGCCGCCGCGCTGCCACCGACAAAGGAGAACGAAAACTTCACCTTACTCGCAATAATCGGTGTCACGATCCTGTCGACAATCGCGATGGTGCTGTATCCACTGATTGTCTCGCTCGCCGGGCTGGATCCCCGCCAAGCGGGGTTTTTCCTGGGCGCAAGCATCCATGACGTAGCGCAGGTCGTCGCTGCGGGCATGATGATCGGGCGCGATGCGGCCGACACTGCCGCCATCGTCAAACTCTTTCGCATTGCATTGCTGGCGCCGGTCGTGATGCTGGTGGCAGTCGCTTACCGCGGGCGCCTGCAAGCCAGTGGCCCGCGGCAGAAAGTGCCAGTATTGCCCGGGTTCATGATCGGATTCCTGGCACTGGTCGTGCTGGCATCCGTGGGCGTCGTTCCGAAGAGCGCGGGCGAAGCGGCCGGCACCATGTCGCGCTGGTTGCTGATGGTTGCGATCGCCGCCGCCGGCATAAAAACCAACATCGGCGATTTGCGTCGCCTCGGCTGGCGACCGCTTGCCATGCTGGCCGTCGAGACGGTCTTCATCGCCGGTTTCGTGCTGGCGGCGATCCTCCTGCGCTGAGCAACCATTGGCACTTCGAGTCGACAGGAGAGTGACCGTCGGCCGTGTAACAACAGTGTCGACGGCCTCCAAATTAGCTGGGCATTGCTGGCTGCAGACAAGGGCCATCAACACCGAGGCTATGTGGACAATGCTTGAATCGGGAGGCCAAATGCCCTCAGTCTCATAGGACCAGTTGACAAGGAAACCAAACCATCGATTGTTCAGGCGAACATAAAGTAATGCGCGCGCACATTTGCCTGGTGCGGGTTGATGTTCGCAGCCACCAATGAAAATACCAAGGCCGCCCAGACCAATGCGCTCGACGACGATA
>SESB01001714.1_pt1 | contig 13820 bp, 13 predicted proteins | sample 3171441 | NCBI WGS metagenome assembly SESB01 (sample SAMN06051867, study PRJNA518727) | freshwater metagenome | biome: subpolar coniferous forest; feature: holomictic lake; material: water; isolation source: holomictic Lake 227, 6 m depth | place: Canada: near Kenora, Ontario | collected...
TTGTTACGCTCCAGGGCCGCCAACAATTGGCGCAAGGTGGCTTGGGCACCTTCGCGAATCTGATCTGCCGTGGCTTCCTTGAGGATCAGCCCAGCTTCGAGGCTGTCTGCCACCGGGAGCAGGCTTTCAGCAAAGCTTTCGACCGCAAATTTGCGGGCTTTCGAGATTTCTTCATCCGCGCGACGGCGAGCGTTGTCGGCATCAGCTTTGGCGCGCAGATACTGGTCTGCCAGGTCGGCGCTCTTGGCTTGAAGTTCGGCCAAATCTGCTTGCGACTTGGACAGGGCATCCGTTTCGTGGTTCGACATGGCATTCACCATGTCTTCGGTGCTTTGAAAGCTCGAAGTCGTTGTGTCGGTTTGGGTTTGATTGGTTTCAGACATGCGTTAAGCCAAATTTCTAATACGAAGCCATGCACATGGGGTCACAGCAAGGCAATTCAAGTGTGCCGGTTGTGCAAGGAATGCGCCCGGGCATGATGCCGGGCGACAGTTTTTTGCCAGAAGTAGCGGATTTAGTTGGAAACGGCCAACAGTTCAACATCAAATTTCAACGTTGCGTTGGGGGGAATCACGCCGCCAGCACCGCGTGCGCCATAGCCGAGAGCGGCTGGAATGATGAGCGTGCGTGCACCGCCAATCAGCATACCTGCCACGCCTTCGTCCCAACCCCGAATCACCATGCCAGCACCCAGTGAAAACACAAACGGATCGCCACGGTCTTTGCTGGAATCAAATTTAGCGCCTTGAACGCCATCGTTGTAAAGCCAGCCGGTGTAGTGCACCGTCACGCTTTTTCCTTTGGTGGCTTCAGTGCCGGTGCCGATAACGGTGTCTTCGTATTGCAAGCCTGTGGTGGTCGTGGTCATATTAAATTCCTTGAGTGCTATGAAATAAATAGCTGGGTGCGCTTATTCGATAAGGGCAATACCCAGAAAAGCTTTAAATTATGCCAGTAGTCGTTCGCCACCTGGCTTAGCCGGTGAGCAGCGATTGATGGCAGTTGTTAGGTGAGTTGTCAAAAAAAAGACAGGTCACCCCTGTCTTTCGGACGTCAAGCGATGGCGTCTTCGTCAGACCGGTTTTTTGGCCAAATTAGCTGACCATTTGGTGGCAAAAGCAGTGAGGTCGCCCAAGCGCTTGAGCAAGTCGGCGCCTGAAGAAGTCACGATATAGCCATCACTGCCATGGGTGATCAGACCCGCTTCACGCATTTCCTTGATCCGCGTGTTCAAGGTGTTGGGGGTGATCGTTCCAACACTGTCCTGCAACAGGCGAAAGGTCTGGGGATGCCCATCTTTCAAAGCCCACAACACCCTGATGGCGTAGCGTGACTCCAGCAGATCTAACAGTTGACCAATGGCGGAATTTTCTTTGGAACTCATAAAGCAGCTCTCCTCAAAGCGTTGATTGATGGCCGGGGCTTTTTAACTTTTGGTGGATACTGGCTTTTGGTGCCCACAGTTTTCCGGCGCGACCCGAAACTATAGCCTAGATTTAGGTGTGCTACAAGTTTCATAGCTAATTAAGCACTGAAACTGATCACTTTTGCGTTCATTATTTCTTGTCAGGGGGCGTTGGAACTGCTAACGTGGTCTCTGAACAAGTTTGTCAATGGCGTTTGTTGAAAGAATTTATGGTTATCAATTTCGAGCAAGTACACAACTATTACGAACGTTTGGTGTTTGATGATGTGGCACGATTATCAGAGGCGCATCAGGATTTCACGTCCGACATGCTGGCCGATGTGGCTTGTGTGGCCTTAAACCGTTTGCCGGCCCGTTATGTCCGACATGATGTCGACATGATGTTTTACTTGACGGAGCATGAGCGTCATGCCATTGAGCAATCCCTCGCGGAGTGTCTGACGTTTGCGTTTGCTTTTGTCAGTGAGCGGGTCGCCAAACGCAATGCGCAGGGCTGATTGAATTTCGCCAAAACCCTCTCCCTCTAAATGAGGCGAGAGGGTTTTGTTCGTCAGATTCGTCTGTCGATTAACTTCAAACCGCAGCCAGCGCCTGCTCCAAGTCTTCCAGCAGGTCGTCAATATGCTCAATGCCTACTGACAAGCGCACCATGTCGGGCTTGACCCCAGCTTTGGCCAGTTCCGCCGGGTTGAGTTGGCGGTGCGTGGTGCTGGCAGGGTGGCACGCCAGTGATTTGGCATCGCCAATATTGACCAGGCGCGTAAACAGCTTGAGCGCGTCCTGAAACCGGGCACCGGCTTCCAGACTGTCGCTGGCTTTGAGACCGAAACTGATGATGCCTGAAGCACGACCACCCATTTGTTTTTTAACCAGGGCGTGATCCGCATGGTCTGGCAGTCCGGCGTAGTTGACCCAGCCCACTTTGGCGTGGGATTGCAAACGTTGAGCCACTTTGAGCGCGTTGTCGCAAATGCGGTCCATGCGCAATGCCAGGGTTTCAATGCCCTGCAGAATCTGGAACGCGGCGAGGGCGCTCAAAGCAGCGCCCATGTTGCGCAAGGGCACCACGCGGGCGCGGCCAATGTAGGCGGCGGCACCGAGGGCTTCGGTGTAGACCACGCCGTGGTAGCTCACGTCGGGTTCGTTCAGGCGCTTGAAGCGTGCTTTGTGCTCTGCCCACGGGAATTTGCCGGAATCCACAATGACGCCGCCAATAGTGGTGCCGTGGCCGCCCAGGTATTTGGTCAGCGAGTGCACCACGATGTCGGCACCGTGCTCAAACGGACGGCACAGGTAAGGGCTGGCCACCGTGTTGTCCACAATCAGTGGCACGCCATGGGCATGGGCAACAGCCGCCAACGCAGCCAGGTCGGTCACATTGCCCAGCGGGTTGCCGATGGACTCGCAAAACACCGCCTTGGTGCGGGCATCAATCAGCTTGGCAAACGAGGCCGGGTCGCGGGGGTCGGCAAAGCGCACCTCAATGCCCATTTGCGGGAAGGTGTGGGCAAACAGGTTGTAGGTGCCGCCATACAGCGTGGAGGCCGACACGATGTTGTCGCCTGCTTCAGTGATCGTTTGAATGGCGTAGGCAATGGCTGACATGCCAGAGGCCACTGCCAGTGCGCCAATGCCGCCCTCGAGCGCCGCCACGCGGGCTTCAAGCACGGCGTTGGTTGGGTTCATGATGCGGCTGTAAATGTTCCCCGCGACCTTGAGGTCGAACAAGTCAGCGCCATGCTGGGTGTCATCGAAAGCAAAAGCCACGGTTTGGTAGATTGGCACCGCCACCGCTTTGGTGGTGGGGTCTGGCGTGTAGCCTGCGTGCACGGCAAGGGTTTCGATTCTCATGGGTGTTGTCTCTCGTTGTAAAAAAGAGCCATCTTAGACGGACATTTCACTCAACTCATAGACAGAATTTTCATATCTTCATATCGACCAGTGGCAGTCGCGGTGCATACTTACGGCGCCACCACTTTGGCATCACCGCGTGTATTTCATAACAAATAAGGACCCACTATGAGCAAGCAGACAAAGTTTCTTTTGGACGAAAACCAGATGCCAAAGTCTTGGTACAACATCCAGGCTGACCTTCCCAAAGCAGCTCCTGCTGTGTTGCACCCGGGCACCCTGCAACCGATTGGTCCGGATGACCTGGCCCCGCTTTTCCCCATGGCCTTGATCATGCAGGAGGTGAGTCAGGAGCGCGAGATTGAAATCCCCGAACCGGTGCAGGATATTTACCGCATGTGGCGTCCGGCGCCGCTGTACCGGGCGCACCGTCTTGAAAAAGCGCTCGGTACCCCCGCCAAGATTTACTACAAGTACGAAGGCGTCAGCCCGGCGGGTAGCCACAAGCCCAACACTGCGGTGCCGCAGGCTTTTTACAACAAAGAGCAAGGCGTCAAGCGCCTGGTGACCGAGACCGGCGCTGGTCAGTGGGGCACCTCGCTGGCCTTTGCCGGTTCCCTGTTTGGCATCGACGTTGAAGTGTTCCAGGTGCGTGTGTCTTATGACCAAAAACCTTATCGCCGGGCTGTGATGGAAACCTTTGGCGCCCGCTGCGTGGCCTCGCCTTCGATGGAGACCGCTTACGGTCGCTCGGTACTGGCCAAGAATCCGAACCACACCGGCAGCTTGGGCATTGCCATCTCTGAGGCGGTTGAATTGGCCCTGCAGCGCGACGACACCAAATACGCGCTGGGCTCGGTGCTGAACCATGTGTTGCTGCACCAGACCGTCATCGGGCAAGAAGCCATGACGCAAATGGAAATGGCCGACACCTGGCCGGATGTGGTGATTGGCTGCGCCGGTGGCGGCTCCAACTTTGCCGGCATTGCCTTTCCCTTCATCGGACACGCCTTGCGCGGTGGCCAAAAGTCGCGCATCGTGGCGGTAGAACCCGCCGCCTGTCCGTCACTCACGCGCGGCACCTACGCCTATGACTTTGGCGACACCGCCGGCATGACACCGCTGACCAAAATGCACACCCTGGGCAGCCAGTTCACGCCACCGGGTTTTCATGCGGGTGGCCTTCGCTACCACGGCATGTCGGCGCTGGTGTCGCATTGCAAGGAATTGGGCTTGCTGGAGGCTGTGGCCTACAACCAGGTGGAATGTTTTGAAGCCGGTGTGCTGTTTGCCCGCAACGAAGGCATCGTGCCAGCGCCAGAGGCCAACCACGCCGTCAAAGGCGCGATCGAGGAAGCTCTGCGCTGCAAGCGCGAAGGCAAGGCCGAAACCATTCTGTTTTGCCTGTCCGGCCACGGACACTTCGACATGACGTCATACCAAAAATACTTTGCCGGTGAATTGACCGACGAACGCTGTGACGAGGCTGAAATGGCCATGGCCCTGGCCAGTCTGCCCAGCGTGCCTGAAACGGTTTAGTTTTCAGCCCTGATTCAGTGCTCGTGGCGGTGGTGGATGTCAGGGAAATGAGCGTGCCGATGACTTAAGCCACCATGCCCGTGTGAATGCTCATGCGGGCTTTTTTCATCCCAGTCAAAGTCGTGAGGATGCTGATGGTGCGCATCGTGCTCATGCGGGTGTGAGTGTTCCTGGATCGCATGGCTGTGGTCATGCGAGTGGCTTTCACTGAAGTGCAACCAGACGCCAAGCCCCATCAGCACAGCCGCCAACCCAAAGGTTGCGGACATGGATTCGCCAAAAACCACGATGGCGACTGCGGCGCCCAAGAACGGCGCGATCGAGAAATAAGCCCCCGTGCGCGCTGTTCCCAACCCCCGCAGCGCCAGCACAAACAACACCAGACTGATGCCGTAACCCAAAAAACCTAGCAGCAGGGTGGCGAGGGTGGTGACAAGCGCGGGCATCTGCGCCCCCAAGCTCAAGGCCAACACCGTATTCACAAGGCCTGCGATAAGGCCTTTGGTGCCCGCAATAAACACCGCATCGGAGGCCGACACCTTGCGAGTGAGGTTGTTGTCAATCGCCCAAAAGAGACAGGCGACGCCCACCAGCAAGGGCCCGGTCCAATCCGACACTGAACTGGAAGGGTTAGCGTCCGTGAGCACGACCCCGCCAGCCACGATCGCCGCCATGCCCAGCACGATGCGCCGATCGGTGTTTTCCTTGAAAACCAACCAGGCAATGACGGCCGTCAGGACCGACTCCAGATTCAGTAACAGCGAGGCCGTTGAACCCGAGGTCGTTGTCAAACCCCTCATCAAGGCCACGGGCCCCAGCACACCGCCAAAAAAAACAGCGCCCAGCAGCCAAGGCCATTCCGCCTTGGTCAAACCCGAGGGTTTGAGGCCGACGTCACGCACGACGCGCCAAAGGGCAAGCCCCAATCCGCTCCCCAAATACAGCAAACCCGCCAGCAGAATGGGTGACACATCACCGGTCAGCCATTTGGCAAACGGCGTGCTGGCCCCAAAGAGCGCCGCCGCACCCAGCGCGAATAAAACGGGGCGGTTCATGGCTTGCCTTATAAATCTCGAAAGTGGGTCAGCAAGCGGTCCAGGCCACCCGAATTGATGCAAACCTTGGCGGCATCGCGCACGGTGGGCTTGGCGTGATAAGCCACCGACAAACCGGCAGCGCCCATCATGGGCAGGTCGTTGGCGCCGTCGCCCATGGCAATGGCTTGCATTGGGCTGATGCCCAATTGGGCGCAGGTTTCCAGCAAAGTTTTGCGTTTTTCTTCGCCATCGCAAATGTCGCCCCAGTCCTGGTCCACCATGCGGCCGGTGAGCACGCCGTCCACCACGTCAAGCACGTTGGCGCGGGCGTAGTCGATGCGGAGCAGGTCGCGCACCCGGTCGGAAAAAAACGTGAAGCCGCCAGACACCAGCAGCACTTTCAGGCCCGCTTTTTTGCAGGCCGCCACCAGATTGGCCGCGCCGGGGTTGAGTTGCAGGCGCTCCAGGTACACCTGTTCCATGTCGGCCAGGGTCACGCCCTGGAGCAGGGCCACACGCTGGCGCAGGCTTTCTTTGAAGTCGGTAATCTCGCCGCGCATGCTGGCCTCGGTGATGGCCGCCACCTCGGCTTTGCGGCCGACCGCATCTGCGATTTCGTCCACGCACTCGATGTTGATGAGGGTGGAATCCATGTCAAACGCGATGAGCTTGAAGTCGCTCAGCGTGAGCGGCGGGGTGACGCCTTGAATGACGAGGCCGGGGGAGATTTCAGTCGTTTGCATGTTGAAATGAAGTTACTATTATTTTGATAGCTGCTTACGCAAGTAGGACGAGGGCTGGAGGCTTATTTTGTGCTCATGTATCTTGAGCCTTGGCAAACGTTCGCTCAAACGCTTCCGGGTTGAAATCTGTGTCGCCTTCATTGTTTTCAGTTTCTAGGGCCGTAAGCGTCTTGGTTATTTCTGTCAGTGTTTGGCTTTCGTCGGCCTGCACAGGCTATTCATTCGTCGGATAGTCCAAATCTAACAGGATGCAGTTTTGTGTTCATACGGCTATCCCCGCCAGCCAGTTCTCCACCCGCAAGCCCGGCACGCGGCGGAATTCGGTTTCGTTGTCGGTCACCAGCGTGCAATCAAGTGCCAGGGCGTGGGCGGCGATCAGTGTGTCGTTGGGGCCGATGGGCGTGCCCGCTTTTTCCAAATGGGCTCGAATGGTGGCGTAGTGTTGCACCACGGCGGTATCCATAGCCATGATGGCGATGGAGGCTATGGCTACTTCATAGGCATGGGTGTAGCGAGAGTTTGGATTCTTTTGCAAACCAAAGCGCAATTCACAATCCACAATCAAACTGGTACAAATTTGTGCATCTTTGATTTTGCTCAGCGTATGCACCATGCGCCGGGCTACTTCGCCGCCGGGTTGGCGCATTAGGGCAGAGATGATGTTGGTGTCGAGCATCCAAAGTTGCTTTTCAGAGGTCGCGCCTCTCATAAAGTGATGTCGTCCAAGGGCAACAATCCTTCATCGACGTCCGGGAATGGTTCGTCAATCGGCTCCAGTGTGGCCAGTGCAGCCATCAGGCAGCCTAGAGAACCTTTGGGGTGTTGTTGCAATAGGGGTTCGATGACCAAGGTGTTGCCGACGCGCCGTAAGGTGGCTTCTTGAGTCGGCAATTCGAACTCCTTGGGGATGCGTAATGCCTGATTGGCCCCGTTGCGAAACAGGCGAACGTGGCGGACAGGGGCATCTGTCTGATAGTCAGCGGTTTTTTCTGAGGCGAAGGGCATGGTGATTCTCCTGACCAAGTTGAATGCCAAGTTTAGCCTATGCCTAAGCCTATGCCAAGTTGCAAATCACACCATAGCCACCGGCTGCCCCAGGTTTTTCAGAATATCTCGCACCATTTGCGCCCGGTCTTTGACCTCGGGCAACTCGCGCTCAATGCGCAGTTTCTCACTGCCTGCCAGCTTGATGTGTTTGTTTTTCTGGATCATGGCGATGATTTTCATCGGGTCGATCGGCGGGTTCTTCTTGAAGGTGATGGTGATCACGCCCGGCGCGGCATCGACCTTGACCACGCCATAGGGCTTGGCGATGACGCGCAGGCGGTGCACGTCGATCAGCGTTTGCGCTTGTGGTGGCAGTTTGCCAAAGCGGTCCACAATCTCTTCGAGCAGGTTGTCGATCTGGTCGGTATTTTTGGCCGTCGCCAGCTTTTTGTAGAACGACAGGCGCAAATGCACATCGCCACAGTAGTCGTCGGGCAACAGCGCCGGGGAGTGCAGGTTGATGTCGGTGGTCACATTAAGCGGGCTGAGCAAATCGGGCTCAATGCCTGCTTTCAGGCAACGCACGGCCTCGCTCAGCATCTCGTTGTAAAGCTGAAAGCCCACTTCGAGCATGTTGCCGCTCTGGTTTTCGCCCAGTACTTCGCCCGCACCGCGAATCTCCAGATCGTGCATCGCGAGGTAAAAGCCGGAGCCCAGTTCTTCCATTTGCTGAATCGCATCGAGCCGCTGGGTGGCCTGTTTGGTCAGACCTTCAAGGTCGGGCACCATCAAATAGGCATAGGCCTGGTGGTGGCTGCGGCCGACCCGACCGCGCAACTGGTGCAATTGCGCCAGACCGAATTTGTCAGCGCGACTCATGACGATGGTGTTGGCGGTCGGCACGTCAATGCCGGTCTCAATAATGGTGGAGCACAGCAGCAGGTTAAAGCGCTGGGCCACAAAGTCGCGCATCACGCTTTCCAACTGGCGCTCGGGCATTTGGCCGTGGGCCACGGCAATGCGGGCTTCGGGCAGCAGTTCTTCTAATTTTGCGCGCCGGTTTTCGATCGTGTCGACTTCGTTGTGCAAAAAGTAAACCTGCCCGCCACGCTTGAGTTCGCGCAGCACAGCTTCCCGAATCACGCCATTGCTCTCGGAGCGCACAAAGGTTTTGATGGCGAGGCGGCGTTGTGGCGCAGTGGCAATCACACTCAAATCGCGCAGGCCCTCCAGCGCCATGCCCAGCGTGCGGGGAATCGGCGTGGCGGTGAGGGTCAGCACATCGACCTCGGCCCGCAGCGCCTTCATCTGCTCTTTGTGGCGCACGCCAAAACGGTGCTCTTCGTCGATGATGAGCAGACCCAAATCCTTGAATTTGGTCGATTCGCTGAGCAGTTTGTGGGTGCCCACGACGATGTCGATGGTGCCGTCAGCCAGCCCTTTCATGGCGGCGGTTATTTCCTTGGCAGAGCGGAAGCGGCTCATCTCCGCCACCTTGACCGGCCATTTGGCGAAGCGGTCCACCAGCGTCTGGTAATGCTGCTCGGCCAGCAGCGTGGTGGGCGCCAACAGGGCGACTTGTTTGCCGCCGGTGATGCCGATGAAGGCGGCACGCAAAGCGACTTCGGTCTTGCCAAAGCCGACATCGCCACAAATCAGCCGGTCCATCGGGCGCGGGCTGATCATGTCCTGAATGACAGCGTGAATGGCGGCGCTCTGGTCCGGTGTTTCTTCAAAGCCAAAGTCGTTGGCAAAGGTTTCGTAATCGCTCGGTGAGTAGCGAAAGGCAAAGCCTTCGCGGGCAGCACGGCGGGCGTAGATGTTGAGCAACTCGGCGGCCGAGTCGCGTACCTGTTCGGCGGCTTTGCGCTTGGCTTTGTCCCACACGCCCGAACCCAAGCGGTGCAGCGGGGCTTCATCGGCACTGACGCCGGTGTAGCGGCTGATGAGCTGCAACTGGCTGACCGGCACATACAGCGTGGCTTTGTCGGCGTATTCGAGGTGCAGGAATTCCTGCATTTCGGGATCGCCATTGGGTAGTTTGTTGCCCAGGTCGAGGTTGATCAAGCCGTGGTAACGGCCAATGCCGTGCGCCGAATGGACGACCGGGTCGCCCACTTTGAGTTCGCTCAGGTCTTTGATCAGCGCTTCAACATCGCTGACCTGCTCCTGTTTTTTGCGGCGGCGCGTGGTCGGGCCGGCGGCAAACAACTCGGTCTCGGTCACAAAATCGATGCCCGCTTCCAGCCAGGCAAATCCGATGTTCAGGCTGGAGGTGGCAATGCCGACTTTCTCTTTGCTGCGCTCGAACTCGGCCAGCGAGTCGAACGAGGGCGGCGATAAATGGCTGGCATGCAAAAAGTCGAGCAAGCTGGTCTTGCGGCCTTCACTCTCGGCCAGCACCAGCACGCGCTGCTGGCTGCGGCGAATGTGCTCTTTCAGGCGCGATAACGGGTCTTCCGCACCGCGCACCACGGTCAGCGAAGGCAGGCTGCCGAGTTCCGCAAAGTCGGTGGGGCCTGAAACGGCGGGCACCTCGGCCGCCCCTGCTTCGTGCTTGACGACCGCGTTGGGTGCCTTGATCGCCAGTTGCGCATGCTGATTGACCCGCGCATAAAACTGCTCAATGCCCAAAAACAGCGACTCTGGTGGCAATGCCGGGCGATCCGGATCGGTGCGAACCAGCCGGTAACGGTCTTTGGTGTCCTGCCAAAAATGTTGAAACGCGGGTTCCAGGTCGCCATGCAGCACCACCGTGGCTTCGGCCCCGAGGTAGTCAAACACGGTGGCGGTTTCCTCAAAAAACAGCGGCAGGTAGTACTCAATACCGGCGGTGGCCACGCCATTGCCGATGTCTTTGTAAATACGGCTCTTGGTCGGGTCGCCTTCCATCAGCTCGCGCCAGCGGCTGCGAAACTTGGCGCGGGCCTCGTCGTCCATCGGAAATTCGCGGCCCGGTAACAGCCGCACTTCGGGCACCGGGTACAGGCTGCGCTGGCTGTCGGGGTCGAAGGTGCGGATGCTGTCGATCTCGTCGTCAAACAAATCCACCCGGTAAGGCACGGCGCTGCCCATCGGAAACAGGTCAATAAGACCGCCGCGCACGGCATATTCGCCGGGGCTCACGACCTGTGTCACATGGCTGTAGCCGGCCAGCGTCAGCTGCGCCTTGAAGCGGGATTCATCGAGCTTTTGCTTGACCTTGAATTGAAACGTGTAGGCCGCCAGAAAACTGGGCGGCGCCAGCCGGTACAGCGCGGTGGTGGCGGGCACGATGACCACATCGGCGCCAGCATCCTTGTCGCGCTGGCTGATACGCCACAGGGTCGCGAGGCGTTCGCTGATCAAGTCCTGGTGCGGCGAGAACGTGTCGTAGGGCAGGGTTTCCCAATCCGGGAACAGCACGCAGCGCAAGTCGGGCGCAAAGAACGCCATCTCGTCGATCAGGCGCTGGGCGTCGGTGGCGTTGGCGGTGACGATGGCCGTGATCTTGCCCTGGGACTTTTCGCGCAAACCCAGTTGGGCCAGCAGCAAGGCGTCGGCTGAACCGATGGGGCGGGGCAGCGTGAAGCGCTTGCCGGGGTGCAGTTTGGGTAAGTCCATGAATCGCCTGATCAAAAACACAAATACAAAACACCCCACGCGGTGAGGCGGGGGGTGTCTAAAAGCGGATGCCGTCATTTTAGAATGCCGCTACAACCATGACTGAACTCTCCCAAAATTCCCCCTCAACACTTCCCTCTGACGCCCGCTTTTGGGCGGTGATTCCTAGTGCGGGCAGCGGCTCGCGCTCGGGTGCAGACGGCCCTAAACAGTACCAGCCGCTGGCCGGTCAACCGCTGGTAATTCACACGCTGTCGGCCTTTGCCAAGGTCAGGCGCATCGACCAGATTGCCGTGGTGGTGGCCGCCGATGATGATTTTCTGGATTCCAGTTCTGCTACTGTTTTAATAGCTGCTTGTGGAGGTGATACAAGGGCTGCAAGCGTTTTTAATGGCTTAATCTATTTGCTGGAATGTGGCGCCGCGCCCGACGACTGGGTGCTGGTGCACGACGCCGCCCGCTGCCTGATCACGCCTGAGCAGATCAACGCCCTGATCGACGCCTGCGCGGTGGATGCGGTCGGCGGCTTGCTGGCGCTGAAATTGCCCGACACCCTGAAAAGCGAAGTCGGCGGCCGGGTCGCCAGCACGCTGGACCGCGCAGACAAATGGCTGGCCCAGACGCCGCAGATGTTTCGCATTGGCGCCCTGGTGGACGCCTTGCAGCAGGCGGGCGACCAGGTCACCGACGAATCCAGTGCGATGGAGTTCATGGGTTTAAAACCTTTGCTGGTGCCGGGCAGCGCACAAAACTTCAAGGTGACTTATCCTGAAGACTTTGCGTTGGCCGAAGCCGTGCTCAACGCTCGTCAGACAAGGAGCTAGACCATGAATTTCAGAATTGGCGAAGGCTGGGATATCCATGCGCTGGTCGCAGGACGGAAACTCATTTTGGGCGGGGTCGAGATTCCATTTCACCTGGGCTTGCTGGGCCACTCGGATGCCGATGTGCTGCTGCATGCCATCACCGATGCGCTGCTGGGCGCGGCCGCTCTCGGTGATATTGGCACGCATTTCCCCGACACCGACGCGCGCTTCAAGGGGGCAGACTCTGCTGTGCTGCTGACCGAGGCGATGCGCCGGGTGCGTGACAAAGGCTTTGAGCTTGGCAATGTGGACTGCACCGTGATTGCGCAGGCGCCCAAACTGATGCCGTTCATGCCCAGCATGCGCGCCCAAATTGCGCTGGCGCTGGACGTGGTGATCGACCATGTCAACGTCAAAGCCAAGACTTCGGAAAAAATGGGACCGGTCGGCTTGGGCGAGGCGATGGAAGCGCGGGCCGTGGTGCTGCTTTACAAAAATTTAAAGCAAAATAGCCTGTAGCCCCGTGCAATAAGCGCAAGCAGCTATTATTACTATAGCGTTCAAAAAATGAAAAAAATGATACCTCTGGATCAACTACCCCTAGTCACCGATGAATTGACGGTGTTGGCCGGACTGGTGCCGCTGATCAACAGCCAGATCGTGGAGCTCGGTTGCGGCAACGCCCGGCTGGCGCGCACGCTGTTGCAGCAGTTTCCGGGTTGCCATGTCACCGGGTTGGAGGTCGATGTGCGCCAGCATGCCAAAAACCTGGCCGAGCCAGCCCAGCCTGACCTGACTTTTTTGGCCGCCGGAGCACAGGCTATTCCTTTGACCGATGCCTCGTGCGATTTGGCGCTGATGCTCAAGTCGCTGCACCATGTGCCGCTCGCCGTCATGGCGACGGCCTTGGGCGAAGTGGCGCGTGTGCTGCGTCCGGGCGGCTATTTGTACGTGTCAGAGCCCATTTTTGACGGCGCCATGAACGAGGTGATTCGCCTCTACAACGACGAAGAACTGGTGCGCAGCGCAGCGCAGGCGGCTGTGGACGCGGCGCTGACCACCGGCTTGTGGGAACAGGTGGCTGAGAGCTGCTTTGCCACGCCAGTGCATTTCAATGACTTTGCCGATTTTGAGCAGCGCATGATGCGTCCGACCTACGCCGATCACCAGTTGGATGACGCCACCATCGCGGCGGTACGCACCGTGTTCGAACCGCACTGCGGCGCGTCCGGGGCCGATTTCACCCGGCCGATGCGGGTGCGCCTGCTGCGCCGCGTCGCCGCTTAAGGCGGGCCGGCCTTGGCTTGGGTGCGCTAGCGCACCGACGGCGAAGGGCGCTGGTTTTAAAGTGGGATGGCAACCCACTTTCACCATGTCCAAGCTCACCATTCGCAACACCCGGCCGGAAGATATTGACGCCTTGGTGCGCCTCCAGCGACTGGTGTACCCGAACATTGCGGCTTGGCACCGCGACCGGGTCGTGCACCAAATCGAGCTATTTCCCCAGGGGCAGTTGGTGGCTTACGACGGCAATGTGCTGGTGGGCTGCGCCAGCGCCCTGGTGATTCTCTGGGATGAGTGGGCCGAAGAGCACACTTGGGACCAAATCACGGCGGCGGGCACGTTTGACACCCACAATACAGCCGGTTTCACGCTCTATGGTGCCGAGGTATTTGTGTCGCCCAAGCTGCGCGGCAAACGCGTCGGTCATGCGTTGTACGAAGCCCGACGGCGTGTCTGCAAAGCCTTGAACCTGCGGCGCATCATTGCCTGTGGCCGACTGCCGGGCTACCACCTGCAGGCACACAAGATGACGGTTGACCTCTAT
>SESB01001715.1_pt1 | contig 13815 bp, 11 predicted proteins | sample 3171441 | NCBI WGS metagenome assembly SESB01 (sample SAMN06051867, study PRJNA518727) | freshwater metagenome | biome: subpolar coniferous forest; feature: holomictic lake; material: water; isolation source: holomictic Lake 227, 6 m depth | place: Canada: near Kenora, Ontario | collected...
AGGAACTCAATTTTGATACGATTGGCCTCCTCGGCGGCCTGAACCGCGTTTTTGCGCTCTATTATTTCTTCGGTAAGTTGGGTGTTAGCCGCCGAGAGCTGCGCTGTTCGCGCAGTTACCTTCTCTTCGAGTGATCTGGCCATACCTTGAATCTCTTCGTTCTTGTGCGAAATTTCTTCATTCTTGAGTACGATTTCTTTGTTCTTGCGCAGAATCACTGCGGTTCGGCCGGTCATGCCGAGCATTAGAATCTGTAGCAGCGCGGCGAAAATAAGCCCCGCCACGCCCACGACCCAAGCCATCCAGGGACGGTGCTGCTGCAGGTAACTTGCAGTGGTGTAGATTGATAGCATCCAGTCGCGATCGCCCATGCGTAGTTCAGTTTTCCAGAGATCAGTACGCGTCGATGGAGTGTTTACGGTGTCCAAGGGGGCAGATCGGTAGAGTATGCTTTGACCATCGGGCGCATGGGGATCGGTTAACTGAATCACTAACCCGGCCGGTACGTGACCCTGGGTTGCAATTTCGATCATCTCATCAATCTTGACTACCGCCACAGCAAAACCGAGTATGCGGGGCGTCTGATTCCTGATACCCGCAGTGGCTGCGCTGGTGACGGGCAGGAGTTCCAAAACACCTACCCGCTTTTTCTGCTCCTGCACCAACTGGATTGGCGCAGTCACCGCCATGCTTTGCGATGCTCTGGCCCGCTCGATTGCGGATCGGCGAATTGGTTCGGAATTGATGTCGAAGCCAACGGCCGGTTGGTTGTTGGACAAGGGCACGATGTAGCGCACTGTCACATACTCGGGTCTGTCGACAGCACGAATCAGGTTTCGCTGGCTGTCTCGTTCGGTGATCTGAAACGGGCCCAGGGGCGACAGGTCGCTCACCATCTGTTCGAAGGCAGGCCGCTGTTCATAAGTAACAAGGTCGTTGAAGCTCAAGGCAAAAATGTCAGGGTTATCGTTCAGGGTAACCAAAGTGAATTGCTCAAACTGCCTGAAGCTGAAGTTCGGAGTGGCCTCAATGAAATGTTGTAGCGACGAGAGTACTTCGCGATGCGTGATCAGGCGATCGGTGATTCGATAGGCGATTATTTGGCTATCGTTCTGAAGTCGGCTGTCCTGCGTTTGTTTTTCCCAGAGAGCGGTGCTGTAAAAAGCAAGCCAAACCAGCCCAATGGTAAACAACAAGGGCGTTACGATGCGCCGACGTCGTGCGCCCCACAGACCACGCGGTCCGTTAAGCATGCATAAGGTAAGCGGCGCGAAAACAAATACGCCCATGGCATCGCCCACATACCAGTTCCACCATGTGAAGAGAATTTCGCTACTCTCAATTATGCCAGCAACATACAGAGTGGTCGCGCCAAACGATGGCGACAGCAACACGGCCACCATACCTCCCAGCAGCAGGAAGGCAAATGCATCCTGCTCCCGCTCCATTTCACACCAGGCCGACCCTTGCCAGCGGTTCACGAGCCAGCCCCCGGCCCAAGCCTGCAAGGTTGAGCCGGTTGCGATCGCTGCATCTACGGCCGCAGTTGCAGGACTTAGTGCGCCGATCAGGTAAGAGTGCGACAGATTCAGCAGGGCCGAGCCGAGCCAGACGCCAAACAACGCACGGCGGCCAAACAGGAGTACGCAAGCCAACGCCAAACCAGCAGCCGGAAACACCGGGCTTGCATAACCAGGAGGAATAGCCATTGTAAGACCCGCCGCGCCCAGCAGGGCGTAGGCCAAGGCGACAAATGCGGCAACACGTACGGCTGATGTAGAGTTTGTAATGGATTTGATTATTTCCTCATTCATTTTTTTGCAATCCTATATTCCTATGGTTTTTCAGAAAACAATTTCGTTTTCCAAACGGGGGGCTGGAAGTCCTCGCCACAATTCAAAGTCCTCCCAAGTTTCAAATTCTCCAAGTTTCAAATTTTCTTAAGGTAGCCATTTGTCCAGCATTTCCGCCAATGCTTGGGGAGAAAACGGTTTGGTGATATAATCATTCATGCCTGCCTCCAGACACCGCTCCCGGTCGCCCTGCATGGCGTGGGCTGTCATGGCGATGATTGGAATTGAGAATGATGAATTATGAGTGGTGTGTGGTGAATGCGCTGCCAATGCTTCAGGTTCTTTTTCTTTCATCATTTCGCATTCAGCATCCAGCATTATCTTTTCGTAATTCCTGATTCTTTTCGTGGCTTCAATTCCGTCCATATCGGGCATTTGTACATCCATCAGCACCAGGTCGTAAGTCTGGGTTTTGACGGCTATTAGCGCTTCCGCGCCGTTGGTCACGGCATCCGCGCTAAGGCCCAGTTTCTTCAGAATGCCCAGCGCCACCACCCGGTTGGTGATATTGTCTTCGGCCAGAAGTATCCGTCCCTTGCGGCCGGCGAACAGGTTCATTACTTCGCGAGCCAAGTGTCGGGTGACTATGATCTGCGGCTCTGAGCTGTTTCGATCCATCAGCGCAAGGGACAGAACTGACTTCAGTTCCATGTACCGTATCGGCTTGGTTACATAAGCTGAAAAACCGATCTCCTGGAAGTGACGGGCGTCGCCCCTCGTCCCCAGGGAAGTTAGCATCATCATCCGGGTGCCGGTTAGGCGTTTATCTGTCTGGATGAAACGGCCCAGAGTTTCGCCGTCCATGCCTGGCATCCGCATGTCGATCACGGCGAGACGGATGGGGTCATTATCGTCCAGAGCCTGGTAGAGGCAAAGGATAGCAGCCGGACCATCTGGAGCCTCCGATGTGCGCATGCCCCATGATGTCATGAAAGTGGTCAGGATTTCGCGGCTGGTGGCGCTATTATCCACGATCAGTACGTGTACCCCGTGCAGGTCTGGAAACTCGGAGGACGAAATAGATTCCGCATTCGTCCTTGCAGCCTGCTTGCCAAAGCGCGCGGTGAACCAGAACTCAGAGCCTTTGCCTTCTTCGCTGTTGACACCGGCCTCACCGCCCATAAGCTCGGCCAGTTGTTTGGAGATGGCCAAGCCCAGCCCGGTGCCGCCGTATTGCCGAGTGGTTGAGGCATCCACCTGGGTGAACTTTTCGAAAAGCATGGAAATCTTGTCCGCCGGAATGCCGATACCCGTGTCGCGCACCGAGAAGCGCAGCAAAACGGTTTCGCCATCATGCTTTTGCTTTTGTTCCTGCTCCCCTGCCTCCTGAACCCTGTTTATTGAACCCTCTTCGATTAATGAGATGCGGACCGAAACCTCGCCCACAAAGGTGAACTTGATGGCGTTGCCCACCAGATTGGTGAGTATCTGGCGCAGGCGGCCTGGATCACCTCTAAGCAGCGTGGGCACATTAAGATCAGCGGCGCAGATCAACTCCAGCCCCTTTTCATGAGCCTTCAAGGCCAGTGTGCCTGCGAAGTCGTCCAGTATACTTGACAGATCGAAATCCAGCGTCTCTATGTCGAGTTTCTTCGCCTCAATCTTTGAGAAGTCGAGGATGTCGTTGAGCAGGCTTAGCAGCGATTCGCCGCTGGCGCGCACGATTTCGGCGTAGCGCCGCTGCTCATTGTCAAGTTCGGTATCCAGCAGCAGCCCTATCATGCCGATAACCCCGTTCATGGGGGTGCGGATCTCATGGCTCATGTTAGCCAGGAAATCGCTTTTGGCGGCGTTGGCCATCTCGGCTTTCACTGTTAATTCACAGGCCAGCGATGTACCCTCCTCAAGATAAAGGTTGGCCTCCTTAAGTTCCGCTAAGGCTCGCTTGCGTTCGGAGATGTCTCTGATGCACCCAATCGCACCTGTAATATTGCCGGAGCGATCGTGCAGGGGTGCGGCCTTGGCGAATACCCATGCACCCTTGTTGTTGTGTAGGGCGCAACAGAATACTTCCGCCGAGAATGTCTCACCCTCACGGCTAAGGTTGGGATATTGGCTAATAATATCTCCCTGGTCCATAAAGAACAAGTCTATCAACTGCGGCCGCGCCTCGCCATGAAATGGGACTGAGTATGCATAGTCGCCTTTGCCGATAATCTCTGAGGCTGGAATGCCGGTCATTTTCTCCATCGCCTTGTTCCAGATTGTGACACGCCTTTCCTTATCAACGATCAGGGTGGCGTTCGGCTGAAATTCGATAATGTCCATCAGATGCCTCTGGCTCTCCTGGAGTTCCGCTTCGGCCAGCTTGGACTTGGTGATGTCGCGGATACTCTGAATCGCACCTACAATATCGCCAGACTCAGAACGCAGGGGAGAAGTCTTGGCGAACACCCATGCGCCCTTTTTATTGTAGAGGGCTCTACAGTACACTTCAGCAGTGAATGAGTCTCCTGCATGGGTGAGGTCGGGATAGTGGGTAATAATATCTGCACGTTCCATAAAGAACAAATCTATCAGGATCGGTCGCGCTTCGCCATGAAATGGGACTGAGTATGCGTAGTCACCTTTGCCGATCATCTCTGAGGCTGGAATGCCGGTCATTTTCTCCATCGCCTTGTTCCAGACGATGACACGCCTTTCCTTGTCAATGATCACGGTGGCGTCCGGCAGAAATTCGATAATGTCCGCCAGTTGCTTCTGACTCTCCCGAAGTTTCGCCTCGGCCTGATTGCGGGCGTACATGTCATCCAGAATTGTGCCAAGAACGTTGTGTTTGATTTCCTCCTCGTGTTTGAGCTTGTACATATCATGCAAAATCGTGTTCAGAACGTTGTACTCGATTTCCTCCACATGCTTGCGCCTGTACATGTCATTCAAAATTGTACTCAGAACATTGTGCTTGATTTTTTCCTTGTTGAGGTCATGGATAATTGTGTGCAGAACCAGGCGATCTCTTAATTTAATGATGCTTGCCGATACTTCCACATCGCGTAGCGAACCATCCGCCAGGCGATGTTTGAACTGGAACTGCTTGCCCTGTTTCTGTTTGACCGATGCGATGACCTGCTGGACTTTGGAAGCGGGCAGGGTGTTTATGTCGGTGATACGCATGGCCTGCAACTGCTCCTGCGTATAGCCGTAGAAAGTAATGGCGGCGGTATTTGCATCAATGATCGCTCCACTTTCGGGATCTATCAGCATCATTGGCGATGAATTGTCAGTGAATTGATTGTGGTATGATTCCTCGCTTTCCCTGATATCTACGGTCAACTGATCCGCCAACTGCTGCGCCCTGGATTGTGATTTCCAAAGGGATACGAGGTTTCCGAACAACAGAAGGCTGATGATTATCCCGACAGAAAGAACACCATAGACATGGTCGTAATCCAATTGCCCTTCTTTTTGGGTGAAGCGCAGATACCATACATGGTCGTTGAAAGCAGTTCGGGTTTGCAGGGTCAATCGTGATGGGTCTGGCGTTTCCATCTCGCCCATCGTTTGACTGTCGTAAAGCAATGAATCGGCGGACAACTGCTCGTTATCGAAAATCTGGATGCGAATCTGTTTGACTGCTTCCGAATCCCACCCTTTCAAGATACCTTGCAAGAGGTCATTCATGCGATAGGGACTGTAAACCCATCCATACAGCGCAGCACGGCGATACAGGGCGGTATCGGTTCTCGCCCCCCTGCGGTAAACCGGGATATACATCAAGGTTCCTGCCTGAACATCATGATCAGTCTCCTGTACCAGAATCACCTTTCCGGAGAGGACCGCCATATCCAAATCAATCGTTCGTTCCATTGCCTTCCGGCGGACGGGTTCGGAGTACATGTCGTAACCGAAGGCCTGGAGGTTCTGTCCTGAAAATGGTTCGAGATAGATGATGGATGTATAAATTTCCCGATCGCTTTCCGGCTTAACATTGTACTCAGGATAGCCCTGGCTGCGGATTTCCTGTATGTGCTGTGCAAGCCGCTCGCGGGGGATCACCAGAGAGAAGCCAATGCCCTGTATGCCGGGAAGATTCTGTTTGATATTTTGTCGCGAGGCGAAGGCATGCCATTGCTCCCGCGTAACCTCATCCGAAGCATCAAAAAGTGTAGCTGCGTTTATCAATATCTGTTCATGGGCGGACATCCGCTCATTGATCCTGAGCTGGATCTGGCTGCACGCAAAATCGAAATCCTTTTTTGCATCCGCATCAACCACCATTTTCATATAAAAAGTGGCGATTATCGTAACAATCAACCCGGCAGAAAGCAAAATCCAGGCCAACCAAATACTTTTGCGAATATTGTTTTGATTCGACAACATTTTTCAGCTCCTGTAAGTTTCGTAACAGTTTTGTTAAACATTCAACGATGCTTGACAATATCTTGCTGGTGTGCATCCGCCCAACCAAAGGCGTTCTTTGTTTCCATCAGCTTTAACAGCAATGCGCCAGATACCAGGATAATTTCTTCCAGAGTATAATAACACATATTTATGCAGTCCGCAGTATATACTTGAGACTGGATAAATTTATGAATTACTCGTACATGAAGGAGCTTTCATAAATTCATACGGGCCGCAGTATAGATACAATCTTGCCAGAATATAATGTGTTGTTTTATTGTATGCTTTTTGGAAACCAATTTTGAGAGAGAACATCTTGAGTTATCCAGGGAAAAGTTTCAGGGAAATTTTCTAAATTAGTTTCTTTGATAGCTATAGTTACAGCATCAGCCCATACTGAATCTATCCATTCAGCATCATACAATTTTGATTTTAAACTGGGTACTTTTTTTAAATGAAATTCAAGCGATTTTCTCTGTTCCTTGATAGTTCGTTCCCAACTGGAACCACGTCGCTCTGGCTGGAATTGCCACTTTAACAAGTGCGCTATCAGAACCGCCATGCGATTCGCCAATTCACGTTGTTCGCTTTTACCCACGTCTTCTATTTCCTCAGCGATATGCTCAATATCCAGCAATTCAAACTTTTTGTTACGAACCAACCACGCTTGTTCATTCGCCCAAGCAACAATATCTGTTTCGTAATTAATATCTGTCATTATAATATCTCTAATTTGTCGAATGCGGTTATTATCCTGCCTTCCAAAATTCTGAATTTCGTATGTAATTTTTTCTTCAACAATATCACTGGGCAGAATGAATATGTTGGGATATTGCCTTTCGTAATGAGATTATGTGGATTTTTTCCTCACAACAATTGCATCAGTGTTATCTTTAAGGTTTATTGCACTTGACAATCTTCTGCTTTCGTACCATCTAATAGAAAACAAATCAACTGCCGATATTCCTGCTGAACGTCTGAACCAGATTTTTTTTGCCATTTTTCTTAAGAAGGCGGCTGATAAAATAATGTTTGAAAATAACGATTCCCCCCTTTGAAAAGGGGGGCCAGGGGGATTTAGTGGTTGTTGGTAGCTTACCCCCGTTTTCAAATCCCCCTTAATCCCCCTTTTCTAAAGGGGGAAATCAGTCATAATGATCTGGATGGAACGACGATCAAGGCCGCCAAAATATATAAAACTGGTGGCCTGAGAATGGGAGGAAATATGGCTTACGGCAAATTTGTTACTTATGAAGAAGTCGCTGCTAAATTCAAGATTAAGCTTGCGGAATTGTCTTTTTTGCAAGAACGGGAAATTATCATCAAAGAGGATATATTTAACGTTATCAAGGAAAATTTGGAACTGAGACGAAACTATGTGAATGAATATGTGATCTGCGAGAGCATTATTTTTCCGATACTGAGTGTAGTGTCAAAGCATAACAATCTGCCTCTCTGGTCACACATGAGATTTGATGTTTCAGAGGAAGAAGGTCTGTCAGGTGTCCCTGATTATATCATTGCTCCAGCATCTGATATCGGAACAACTTTCGAGAAACCGGTTATATGTGTATCAGAAGCAAAAAAAGACAATTTCAATGAAGGCTGGGCGCAGGCTCTTGCAGAAATGATAGCAGCCCAAAGGTTTAATCAGGATGAACAGACAGAGATTTTCGGTATTGTTACAACAGGAAACTTCTGGCAGTTCGGAAAACTAAAGAAGAATATTCTTACAATGGAAATCATTTCCTACTCCGCTATAGAAAATATTCAGAAACTGCTTAATGTACTTAACTGGCTATTTTATGAAGCCGGGAATAATATCTTGCAAATTCAAAACAAGGCATAATCCGTCGATAAAGATGACGGCGGTTGCTTTTATTCCTTGACAAATTAATCCCGCATGATGTTTTTGCCTCCGTTCTCTGGATGGATGCAATCGCATTTTCAGGGTCGAAAAAGATGTTGATTTATGGTACAGTACTCCTCAATATACTGCGAACGAGCATAATCTTTGATGTAGAGCTGACATCCTGCCGGCTCTACATCTCCCTCCCCCAGCGGAGAAGGGTTTTGGGGTGTGGGTTCAAAAGTGCAGATTTTTTGGTTGAAATGCCCAAACAACTGATGTTAATGAAGGAATTCGTTGAGCGGGGCCAGGCGAAACAGGCTGGTGTGCAGGCCCACAAAATCAGGGGCGCAGCGGGTAACATCGGAAGTCCAGCGCTTCAGGAAATCGCCCACGCCATGGAACAGGCAGGAACGGCTGAAGAAATTAACCTGCTCCGCACCCTGATGCCGGAAATGGAAAAACAGTTTGAACTATTAAAAGAAGCGATGGAAGCGAGCGAACCATGAAAGTGTTGATTGCCGAAGATGAATTTATTTCAAGAACCATTCTTGAAGCTATACTGACCAAGTGGGGTTTTGAGGTTGTAGTCACGGACGATGGTGAGTCTGCTTTGGCGGCTATGAAACAACCGGATGCTCCGCAGTTGGCCTTGCTGGACTGGATGATGCCGGGAATGGATGGTCTTGCCGTCTGCAAGGAACTGAGAAAACTGAAACGCCGGGACACTGTATATCTGATCCTGTTGACATCAAAAGGCGAACGAGGGGATATGGTTCAGGGACTTGAAGCTGGTGCCGACGACTACATCGCCAAACCATATAACAACGAAGAGTTGCGTGCCAGGATTCATGTGGGAAGGCGAATGATCACGATACAGAACGAACTTCGGGAATGGGAAAAACTTCAAGGCGTACTGGAAATGGCTGGTGCGGTTTGTCATGAGTTAAACCAACCCCTGCAGAGCATTTCCGGCTATAGCGAGTTGCTTTTGCTGGATATGAATGAAAATGATACAAAATATCAGATGCTGCAAAAAATTAAATCACAAGTGGATCGGGTTGCTCAACTAACGCGAAAAATCATGAAAATAACCCGGTATCAATCCAAACCCTATGCAGGCCAAAGCAGGATTATAGATATTGAATATGCATCTCATCAAATAAAAAAGGAAAACGATTATGATGGCTGAAAAACGAATTTTGGTGGTTGACGATGAAATAAGGATTCGCGATTTGTTTTCAGAGGTTTTTTCTCGAGCCGGTTACATGGTGAAGACTGCGGAAAGCGCCGAAGAGACGCTTGAGATCATGGTCAAAACCCCTTTCATGGTTCTTTTTCTGGATCTGAATCTACCTGGTTTAAACGGTGTCGAGTTGTGCCGACGGATTCGCAAAGGCTGGCCCATGTCAATATGTTTTGCAGTCACTGGCTATGCCTCACTGTTTGAACTTAGCGAATGCCGGGATGCAGGTTTCGAGGATTGTTTTACCAAGCCAGCGACTCTTGCGGACTTATTGGCTGCGGCTGAGCATGCTTTCACGAAAATTGAGCGATGGAAACAACGATAGGATCGGCGGCGACACCTTAAACTGGTTGCAAAAGTTTTCGGTGGCGCCTATCTTTGTTTTAATCTACCAGCGACAGGATTGACATAAATGGATATCAGGGTGCTTTTAATTGCTCAGAATGATAATGCCAGACAGCAATATCTTACTGCCCTCGAAAAATGCGCTGTTCAAGTTTTTGTCTCTGAATCCTTTCAAGACTTAAGCCCTGAAATATGTAATCAGTCCTATCATGGGATATTCCTGGACTTGCAAACCAAAATGAAGGCCATCAAAACAAACAGAAATTATGTTTATGGCCTTGTTGCAAACTTTCCTGTTTGTCAGCTCAAGATTAATGATCAAACCGGAGAGATTAATTGTATCCACAACAGCCAGAAATTCGGAGACACAATGCTTGACTTCATTAACAATGAATGCAGGTATATTGTTCCTCGAATGATTCGCTCCGATACGAGAAAAGAAATTCATTTTAACGTCATTCTCTATAGATGCAAAGACAAAATTCAACCTGAATTTTCGGCTACCGTAAACATCAGCAAGGGTGGCTGCTTTATATTTTCAACACGGGAATGGGAAGAAGGTAATGATGTGTGGATACAGATCAAGGAATTAAAGAATAATGAACTGATCTGCGGGCAAATACGTCATGTTGTCAGATGGGGTAAATCCATGCGGTTTCCTGGGATTTCTGTTGAATTCAGGTGCATATCAGTATCTCAAATTGAGGAAATATCCAATCAATGCCAGTGACCGGGGCTGGATGTTTTCAGTAATCCTGTCCATCCTGGCCAAAAGATAAGACTGGCCATGTAAATTATTTTAAAACGTTGTTTATGGCCGCTGAGAGTATCTTATTCCTTCATGATTTTTATAAGTCTATCGTCCAGACAAGAGCGCATAAAGGCGTTCATTGGCTTCTGATCACCAGTATCATAGAAATTCAACATCAATTGATTAAACTCCAGTTGTCTCTTTGCAGGAAGATTTATTGCAGGATAGCCATTACTTAATAAAAGGCCATTCATGATGAAACGCCCCATGCGTTTATTGACATCATAAAAAAACTGGGATCGGGCCATTGTAAGAAACAAGTGAATAGCTTGATCGTATATGTCTGACATATTAAATGCTTTTTTTACCATTTGATCAAATAAATCCAGCAATAGATTCGCTTTTGGAGGCATATAGTTTGTACCGGCGATAGTAACCCCGCCGGAGCGAAACTTCCCCCATTCCAAAGCCTCTTCCTTTGCTGCTATCGAATGAAGATTGCAGACTTTTTCAACCGTGATTTCGAACTGATCGTTTTCTATCCATTTAAATAATGTTCGCCAGGTATTCCCCTGATTCAGCGCAATCTGTTGATCGGTTAGGGTGTGTCCGCCTACTGTAATCCCATCCAATAATGTCTGGATTTCCGGTAATGTGAAATTTATGCCTTCCAGGTTTACTGCATCACAAACAAATTCGGCCAGTTGGCGCCTGGCAAGCATTATTGCCTTGGCTTTATTGGATTTCATGATCCAGTGATGGTCTTTCATTGCTATTCCTTTCAAACCAGTTTCTTGCCAGACTTGAACGCCTGATATACTGTATGCGGGCATAAACTGCACTTTTCAATTCTAAAAATTAAGTCATTGACCGCTCAAATCAATGTATTTTTTCCATAAGGTTTAGCATATAGTAAAAACCTTTTTTAGACATCAGCGCCTCATGAGTTCCGGATTCAATGATCAGGCCTTTATTCAGGACCAGAATCTGGTTTGCAAGTCGTGCGGTGGACAGCCGATGCGCAATGATGATTGCGGTTCTTCCAGTCATTAGATTAACCAGGGCTCTCTGGATTTTCTGCTCGGTCTGAGAATCGATGTAGGAAGTGGCTTCATCCAGGATAATCAGATCCGGATTCCTGGCAAAGGCCCTTGCGATAGAAATGAGCTGGCGTTCCCCGCTTGATATGGAGGAGGCGCCTTCGGACAAAATGGTATCCATCCCCTGTGGAAGCTTATCCACGACATCTTTACAGTTGGATGCGGCCACCACCTGCTCCAGTTCGCTCTCTGAAAGGGCCTTGGCACCATGAAGTATATTTTCCCTTATGCTTTCGGAAAAAAGAAACGGGTCCTGAGTTACAAGCGCAATTCTATCCCTGATCCGCCCGGAATCGATACTTTGGATATCCTTGCCATTAATCAAAATCCGCCCCGCATCCGGAGTGTAGAAGCGGGTGACCAGATTCATCAGGGTGGTTTTCCCTGATCCGGTTGGCCCGACAATGGCAAGGGTATCGCCTGCCTTAATTTCAAAGGATATATTCTTTAATATAGGTTCATCCTTGACATAACTGAATGAAATCTCTCTGGCTTCCAGAGAAGAGATAACAGACAGCGGCTCTTCTGCGATCCGGGCTGACAGCCCTGTTTCTTCAATAATCAGGGGCGCGTCTTTTTCTGTATTGTCCAGAATTTGAAACAGCCGCTCCGCTGATGACATGGCGTTTTGCAGGATGTTGTATTTTTCGGCAATATCCCGAATGGGCCTGAAAAACATTTTGATGTAGGAGATAAATGCAGCCAGCGCGCCGATGGTAATCTGATCCGAAAGAACGCGGATGCCGCCGTAGTAAATGATTATAGCTACTGCGGTGATTCCTAAAAGTTCAACGACTGGCATGAATATGGCGAACACATGGACCTGGCGCATGCCGGCCACATAGTATTCGTGATTGATTTTTTTAAATTTTTGATAATTATCCGCTTCCTGGCGGAACAACTGAATTACCTTCATTCCTGTAATAGTTTCGGAAAAATGGGTGTTTATTTCCGCTGTTTTTGTCCGGATAATCCGAAACGCTTCTCTGCCCTGTCTGGAATAATGAATGGAAAAATAACCGACTGCCGGCAGAACTATAAAAGCGGTAAGTGCAAGCTGCCAGTTCATGTCGACCAACATGATGGCAATGCCGACAAGCAGGAACAAATCCTTGAATACAAGGGCAATGACGGATGTGAACAGTTCCTGCATGTTCTGAACATCGTTGGTGGCTCGGGTAACCAGCCTGGCGACAGGATTTTGATTGAAATAGCTTACAGGCATATCCTGAATATGGGTAAAGAGCTTGATTCGAAAATCGTGCATGATTTTCTGGCCGGAATATTCCATGATCATTTGCTGAGAAAAATTGAGAATGAAATCCAGTACAATGATACCCAGAAATATGACGGCTATCCGGGAAATTCCGGATAAATCATCCTGTCGAAGTATCTTGAGATCGCGGGGCGCCAGTTTATCCAACTGGTTGTATGCAATCAAACCGGATGATCCGGAAACTGTAAATATTTCCGGGTAACGGTGAACAATTTCTGCAATATCCTGCCGGGAAATATCCGCGCTAAGATAGCGGGCTGCAATGGAATGAGTCGTTTCAACGCCGGTTTTGGGAACAATATACCGGTCGATAGCGATTTTGGTGATATAGGGAAGGGTGATATCCAGAAGGGTAATCACTATGGCCATGGTGATGGAAAATATCAGTAGCAGGCGATAGGGTTTTATAAACGGATATATCCGCACCAGCAGCTTGATATCATAAGATTTATCAAGATTTTTTTCTTCAAATATCCCGGCGTTTGTATGCATCCAGCTCCTCTTCAATTTCCTGAAGGCGTAAGGTTTTGGCATAATAGGCATCGGATGCAATCAACCGGGAATGAGTCCCGGATTCGCAAATCTGTCCGTGATCCAGAACCAGAATGAGATCAGCGGGTTTAAGCGCCGATAGCCGGTGAGAGACGACGATCAGGGTGCAGGCTCCGGTTCTTGTTCGAAGGTTTTTCAAAATGGTATTTCCGGTTTCAGTATCCACCTGACTGATTGGGTCATCCAGAATGAGAAGGGCAGGGGACTGGATCAGGCACCTGGCAAGGGCGATTCTCTGCTTTTGGCCTCCGGACAGGATTACGCCTTTTTCTCCCACAACCGTATCAAGTCCATGGGAAAAGGCCTGAAGGCCATGGTCGTAAAGTGCGGCATTCCTTGCAGCCTGAATGATATCAGCATCACTGTACCGCGGATTGCCAAAAGCAATATTGTCACGAATGGTTCCGGCAAAAAGGAATGGCTCCTGGGGCATGAGAGCGATCTGCGAGCGGAGATCAGACAGGCGCCATTCCCGGATATCGATCTGATTGAGGCTGATCCC
>SESB01001720.1_pt1 | contig 13784 bp, 13 predicted proteins | sample 3171441 | NCBI WGS metagenome assembly SESB01 (sample SAMN06051867, study PRJNA518727) | freshwater metagenome | biome: subpolar coniferous forest; feature: holomictic lake; material: water; isolation source: holomictic Lake 227, 6 m depth | place: Canada: near Kenora, Ontario | collected...
AGTGATTGAATATACACAACCGCACGGCCTTCAAAAGCCGTGCGGTTTTTTTGTGCGGGGCGCAAACAAGCGCGCATTCATTCGCCGCGCTTAAGGCGTGGCGCGCGCAATAGCCACGTTGGACGCAGCCGCCAGCAATTGCTTTGGTAATTTTTTGTTTGGCTCGCGCTTGTTGGCTTCGCTTAACAAACGAACCGCCTCCGCGCGATCACCATTTTGCATTGCGGCCACGCCAAGAAGCACCCAACCATCGGCGCTGTCTGGTCGCGCTTGGGTGAGAATGTGTCCGGCATCAATCATGCGCGCCGTGTCGCCAATGCGCATGGCGGCAAGACCAAGCACGCTGGCATTTCGTCCATCGCCATCTGTTTGTGTGCGCAACGTCAACATTAAATCACGCGCGTCGCGGGCGCGGTCCATCATGAGCAAGCAGCGCGCGCGCAATCGAACCAGCTCGTTCGATTTTGCGGAATCTTTCAGCGCCTCATCTTCAAGCGCTTCAATGCAGCCCACCCAATTGCCCTGCTCAAATCGAGTCACGGCAATTTCTTCCACAAGTTGTTGCGCCTTGGCTGGCTCGGTGCGCAAACGTGCGGCGGTTAACCACTTCTCGCGCTCCTTTAAATCACCGCGCTGGCCCGCAAGATCCGCATGAATGCGATCAAGCACGGGGCTGAACTCAAATGTTTTTTTCACGGCAAGCAATGTCTTTTCGGCGTCATTCAATCGACCCGCCGCGATCAATGTTTCACATTCTGCGGCAACATATTGCAGCTGCGACGGCGCCAACTCAAACGCCTTGGCGTATTCCGCCGCGGCTTTGTCCAGCTCGTTCCACCGCTGCAAAACTATTCCCATGTAGTAGTGAGGATCGGCGGAGGTTGGTGAAAGTGTGGCCGCCTTCACAAACGCGTCGCGCGCCATGTCGGTGCGTTTCATCTCCAACAGAATTCGTCCGCGCAGCACCTCGTAATTTCCATCTTTTGGATAGCGCGCAATGGCCTTGTCAATGTGTCCTAGCGCGGCTTCAAATTGGCCGGCGTGAAAACTTTGGTTGGCCTGATCAAACACCACCTGCGCGTTGGCGCGGTCGTATCGATCATGCGCGTCTTCACGCACCTGCTTTGAATGCGGTGTTGCGCAGGCGCCCAATGCAAGCATGAGTGATGCGGCGATGACAAAGTTTTTCATTATTGTTTCTCCTTCGGTTGCTGTGTTGGTTCGGGTGGAGTCAAGATGTAGCCAACATCAACTCCATAATTTTTTCCATCAACGACTGGATTCGTTTTGACCGCCGGCGTTGTGGGCGCAACTTTCACAGCTTGCGGTATTGGCGCAGTGGTATTTGTGGTGATGGTTTTGGCGGACTCCGCGGCAGGAACCGCCGCGGGTGGCGCGGTTGCTGGAGTGGTCGTTGTGTTTGGTGTTGCGGCAGGAACATCCTTGGGCACGCCTTGTGGAAATCCAAGCACTGTTCCCTTTTCGCGGATGTAGTCAGGAAGCAAATCAAGCGAGTCCAATTTTGTTTTCCAAGGCGCGGAATTGTTGGCGCGAATGTCCTCGCGCAACTGAATCATGCTTGGCGATGTTGGTGACACGCGAATGGCTTGATCGGCGTACAGCGAAGCTTTTTTAGTGTCACCAGATCGCCACGCATCCAGCGCTTGTGTTTGATAGTTGCCGGCAATTTGCGCGTGTGAGAAAGGCAGCAAGCCAGCGCGCGCGCCGGTTTGCACGGCGTCAATCACCTTCAACGCCATGTCGCCATCCATTGAACTCTTGGGGTCTTCCACAATAGTTGGCGTGACAAGAAAGATAACTTCTTGACGAAGCGTGGCGTCTTTCTGACCGCTGAGCGCGCCAGGAACCAAGTCGCCAAACAATGGAATCTGACGATTGGTGGTTGAACTCACTTCGCGGAAAAGTCCGCCAAGCACAATGGTTTGCCCACTTTTTACGCGCACGTTGGTGCGCAAATCTTGATTGCTTTGATTTGGAATCTGCGAATCAGTTCCTTGCGACTTCACATTTTCATATGTGGCCGCGGTGATGGATGGCGCAAGTTCCATGCGCACCATTCCGTCTGGACTAATAAACGCGCGGAAGGTGAGCTTGATGCCCGTGTCAATGTATTGCACTTCTTGCGTGGTGCTGGTTTGCGTTTGAGTGGTGGACAAGTAACCCAACTTCTGGCCAATGTTCACCTGCGCTTTTTGACGGTTCAACACCGTCACGGATGGACGCGCAAGCACGGTGGTGTTCTTCACTTGATCAAGCATCTGCAAAAAGATGGCGACATCATTTGAAATCACACCAAGCTTGAGTGTTGGATCAACTGTTCCCGCGGGATACAACGATGCGGCATTCGCTCTTGCGTTGCCTGTCTTTAAAGTTCCATCTTTAATATCGTTGAAGGCGTTCATGGGTCCGCCGGTCACGGTGGCAAAATCAATGTTGCCCACCGCGGTAATGTCCAAACCAAATGCGTCGTCCTCTGTCACATCCGCAACAAGAATGGTGGCTTCCACGCGAACTTGTTGTGGCTGAACATCCGCCTCCTTCAAAATTCTTGCGGCTTTTTCAATGACTTCTGGGAAGTCGTTCACAAGTACGCGTGTTGCAAACGCGTAGGTGTCGCTGCCGCCGTCGGTGATGGTTGGCTCGTAGCCTTCCTTTACTTTTCCAAGCGACACCGCGGTGCCGCCTTCACTTAGAAGTGGCTTTACCAACGCAAGCGCGTCGTCGGGTGAAAGAAATTGCAGCGTGAACACGTGCGCGTCACGCTTCAACTTGGATTTATCCATGGCTTCTTTTTCAGCGCGGGCGTAGACCATAATGAATGGCCCCTGTCGCTCCCACACAAATCCGTTCACGGTCAGCAGCGCGTCAAGCGCTTGATCAACAGGCACGTCGTACAAACTCACGCTCACCAGCGCCTTCACTTTTTCGCTGGCAACAATATTCAACTTGCTTTTAATGCTGAGCAACTCAAGCAGTTTTGTAATTTCAATTCCCTGCGCGGCAAGCGATACGGTTCCGTGCTCGGTCACGTCAACCACGGGGGGCGCTCCATTGGCGACGGCTTCTAGTTTTTGTTCCATGCCCTGCTGATTGGCTGGCGCTTCATTTGTAATTTCAGTGACCGCAGGCGCTGGCGCTGCGGAACCGCTCCACTGAGGAAGCATGCCGTTTGGTGTGGAAAGTTTTTTAACTGCGTCGGCTAGCTCTGGAGTGATTGTTGCTGGCGCGGCCGTTGCCTGCGTCGCAGTTGATTGCGCGCCAGATTGCGTTGCAGCGCCAGTGGTTGGCGCAGTTGATTGCTTTGGCGCCCGCGTTGCTGGTGTTAATTCCTGAAATGGAACCTGGTTTGACGTCAGGGTTGGAGTCTGTGTTTGCGCTTGCGCACATACAAACGTGGCGCACACACCCAGCGCCACGCTTAGAAGAATGGATATTGTTGAGGACTTGTGTGTGTGATTCATAATCATTGCACTCCCTTGTTCGACCTAATTTGCCACCGACTTGCGCCCAAGTTTTATTGATTTGACCAATTCACTTGCATGGCGCCGGTCATAGAGTCGAATGTAATTGTGCATTTGCTAGTGAAATTTGGTAAATAAATGGCAATTGATGCCGGGGCCGTTTTTACGCCTCCAAATGGGTCAAATTGCACCTGTAGTTGGGAAGTAATTGATGACACAAGCTTTACTCCCTGCGCAGCTTCCGACATTCCGGTCCCCATAACCCTGCTCATGGAAGCGCCGTCGCTAGACACCATGGCGACGGTTGGAGTTGAGTTTCTAGAAACCATCCAACCCGTTTGATCCGCCAAAAGACGAATGCTTGCGGGGTCATCTGGATTGGTCAGCGTTGCGCCGCGTGCCCATTCCACATCTTGGGCAAACATGCGCACGGCGCCCTGAATTTTTTCATCGGAGCTTGGTCGCAATAAGTCAATGCTCAGCGCGCCAAGTATCACCATGATTGAAGCCACAATTAATATTTCAATAAGTGTTTGGCCGCGTCGGCAAGGCGTTGCGCGCAATAATTTTGGGGGCGCGGCGGACCGTGCGATTGATCGCGTGACCTTACAAAAATAATTGTGTGTTGAATATGTTGTGTCACTCATGGACCCGTTCCTTTGTCGGCGCCCCAACGAATTGGACGAATAGGAAATATTTCTTCTGGGTCACCGCCGCGATTCGGCGCGCGGCCTTCGGTCAATCCAACAATGTCATCAAGCGCGTGGTCGTATCGAAAGCGGCTTGTGCCATCAATGAAGACGCTGTCGGCGGCAATGCGTCCGTACATTTGTGAATTACCATTAAAGCGCACGGTGTTGTTGGGCAAGAACAAACTTCCAACCACGCTTGTGTCCGTCAAGTTCCACACAAACAACGCGCTGAGCGTGCTTTTAATTGGATAGATGCGCACGTGCCATGGCTGCATGTAACGCGGTTCGTCTGGAACAAACTCGTCGCACGCCGTTTTCTGAAAAGTCTTTCCCAGAAAGGCTTTCATGTGCGGATCGCCCACGGCCTTCACGGGATCGGGCTCATTCACGCATTGGTAATAGCTGCCAATCCAACATTTATTCATGGTCAGGCTGTAGCCGTTGTTCACCTCCAGGTCGGCGTCGGTGGTGAGTTCAACCGTGGTGTTGGTCCAGTTGATTCCGCTTGGAAACCAATTGAATAAAGACCACTTTGGCGACACCACAATTTTCACCGCGCCCTGAATACGAATAGTTGCGTTGAGCGCGTTCCAGCTTCCATAAATTTCGTATGTGCCCGCGGTCAACAACAGAGTGCAATTGTTGGTGGTGAGATTGTTGTTGGTTGAACCCGTTGGCGTGCCCACTCGAAATGGTCCAAGGGTGCGCGTGCCGCTTGTAATACTGTCGCCACCAGAAATTGCGGCCTGCGCTGGCACCGCGGCAACTGGCGCGGGCGCGGCCGCCATGCGAATGGATTCATCGGCGCTCATTCGAACCGCGGCAACTTTGTCGCGGCCCGGTCCGTTGATTGGAAATGTACTACTAGAAGTATTTGTTCCGCCGTTGTACGGGTAATACACCCATGTGCTTTTCAGCGTGCGTGGATCGGTGGCATCAAGTGGCAACACCTCGGATTCAAATTGAACATCGCTGTCAATCCACACGCCGCTAAAGTTTGCAAACGCAAAGTCGGCTTGCGTTCCAATATTCACGCGCCGCTTCTCGCTTGCCAATGGCGAACGATTCCACCGACCAATTTGATTGTTTGCGCCGTAAATCCACAGCAATTTGTTGGCGAATATGGCGTACTGGCCTTTCACCACTTCTGGAATGCTCATGTTGGAAACAGAAGTCCATGTGGCGCCGTCTAAATTTGCGGTGACAGTAATTTCAACATCGGTTGTTGTGGAAATTGGAACACACATGGCGGCGGACGCGCCGGACTCGCGCTTGAGAATGTCGATCAGCGAAACAGTAATGGTGCCGCCGTCAAGCGCGTAGTTGTTGAACAACTTTCCGCTGGAATGATTTGTGCGCCAAGAAGTTGCGTCACTGCGCAAAATAGCCTTGGCTATATCAAGGCCGCTGTCGGCCAGCTCGCGCACGCGAATTGAATTCACCGCGTTGCGACTAGAAAGAAATGCGGTTTGCCGACTGGCTGTAAACGCAAGAGTTGTTGTGCCAACCACAAGCAGTGCAAAGATGGCCAACACCATAGCGGCGCCCTTGCGTTGGTGGGTGTCAACGTGTTGGCGGCGCACACAAACCCTGGATGCGAAATAAGGAGCGACATTGGGCGCGCCAAGAAACGAATGGGTGTGGTTTGCACTATTTTTCATTGGCAATCCGGATGGTTTTGGGCGTTCAACAACCGCCCGCTGAATTGCACATTCAGGCCGCCAAGGTCGTCACGCATATATCCATCAAAAGAAAATCTGCGCACGCTGCATGGGTCGTTGTCTTGCACGCGGAAACCACTTTCACGCGATGAATTTGGGTCTTTTGTCAGTCCTTCCAACACCACAACGGTTGTCAGCGAACCCTGTGAAGTGAGAGCGGTTCGTAAATTTGCCCAATTGGTGCTCAGTGAATACTTAGTCAAATCATTTCGATTGGTGGTGTACACAAGTGAAAGTGTTCCCGCGGATGTGTTCATGACATACCAAGCCAGTTCGTTGGCTTGAATGGAGTCGTAGTCACTGGTGTTGGTTGCGCTGGAAGTAAATGGTTCAGTTGGAAGCCACAGAAGAAGTTCCAGCGCGGATTGATCCAAGATCATGCGCGCGCGATTTGCGTGATCAGCAATGCGCGCGTCGGCGCGAGCCACGCGCGCCATGGCTTGCGCAGAAATATCCAAGGCCTGCGTGCATTCAGTGATCGCGCGAATAGTTCCCATGACAGAGCCCGCGACCACGGTGGTAATCACAGACGCAATTAATACTTCTATAAGAGTGAAGCCACGGCGCTTCATAGTGCGGCCTCATTGGTGCGGTGCCTGCGAATGGTTGCATATACGGTTCCGTCTGGTCCCTTCACTTGCACATCAATGCGCATTCCGTCAACCACAAAACTGTTGTACTGCGTAAATGTTGTGGGCTCGCTGGTGAGTGTGGTGACACGACTGAGTTTGGCCCACTCGCCAGTTAACACCTTGCTGCGATCAGTGGCGCCGGCGTCTAGTGGCGCCATCATTTGTCCAAGCGCTTCCGTTCCCGCATAGTCCACCATGCTTGCGAATGGCTTCTCCATTAGAAATGAAACTTGTTGCTGCGCCGCCTGCGTGGCCAGTTGCGCCAAGCGCGCGTCTTCCTGAGTTGCAATCGATACACCCATGCCCACCGCCGCCGCGCTGGCCACCATGGCCACAATGACTATTGCCACAAGAGATTCGATCAGGGTGAAACCCTTGGTGGCGCGCGTAAACGAAATTGTTCGAAGCTTTGAAATCATGCGATACCTGCTTCGACCATCCAATACACCTCCTTATAGATCAATCTGAAGTTTTAAAAAAAGAAACATTTTCAATGATCTTGCTCAAGTCACCCTGATTACTGGTCGATTCTTTCAAAATCTGAGAAATAATTCTCAGGAAAATTTGCAGATCGCCAAATTGTATTTGACGATCAATTGTCGGAGAAATTTGGATTGAAAACACCTCTTTGAAAGGACACTAGCCATGATGACTGAGAACACAAATACATTTAAGAACAGCTCGAAACGAATTATGCGTCGTGGATTCACCCTGATTGAAATTCTGATTGTCGTTGTGATTCTTGGCGTGTTGGCCGCCTTGGTTATTCCAGGCGTAGTCGGTGCGTTAACTGATGCAAACACAAGTGCGGCTTCTGCTCGCGCTTCGCAAATCACCACTATGGTGACACGCTTTAATCAATTCAAGCCAGGTGGAGCAAGTATTACCTTGACCGATGGAACCTCTTACACGCCAACCACTCTTGCTCCGTTGGTGACTGCAAATTATTGCGCCGCCGCAGACCTTACCAACCAAGTCAACAGCGCCAAGGGCTGGACATGGACTGCGTCCACAAGCAAGTTCACGCCAACTCCATAATTCTGGAGTGATGGAATACGGTCGGAAACGACCGTGGTATGAAATAAAAAGAACAGAGGAACTCCGAAATGGGGTTCCTCTGTTTTATTTACGGCGGAGTAAGCAAAGGAATCCGAGAATCTAATTCCTCTGTTTTGTTAAAGGCTGATTGAATTGGCATTCAAATTAAGACGATCAGGGAGCATGTTCATGCGACACTTTCAAAACATTCTGACCAAACAAACAACGGCCATTGCAGTGGATTTTGCGGCGGATGCATTGCGTTGCGTTGCCATTGAACAAGCCGCGGATGGAACGTGGACGCGACGAGTTGCGTTTGAGCTACCAGCCGCCCCGCTTGATCGATCGATGGATGATTCGGCGCTGCGTGAATTCAGCGCCAAGGTTTCAGAGGCCGGATTAAACGGCTGCAAATGTCGAGTCACCATTGCTTCACATTTGTTCCGCATGGACATGGCGCAATTGCCCAGCATGAGTGAAAATGAATTGGCCGCAAGCGCGCGCTTTGAAGCCATTGATCGATTTGGCATGAACGCCGCCGATGTCATAATTCAACACGCGCCACTTTTCTGCAAAACCGCTGGTCGTTGCGCGCTGTTGTTAATGGCGGTTCCCATGCTCGTTATTCGAAACGCAACACAAGCCGTCATGGCCGCCGGTCTTTCGCCATGCAGCATTGAGAACGCGGCGTGCGCCGCGCTTCATGGCGCGGAACTTCGACACGATGGATTCAATACTGGCCTGATTGCATTCATGCACATTGAACCGCAGCAGGCGGTTCTACTTGTGATGAAGGATGGACAACTTCAATCTGTCCGCGCCATGCAAGGCGATTGGGCGGTTGCCGCACCATCTACGGAAGTAGCCACCAACACAAATGATAATTCCCTGGCGCTAGAACCAGTTGCGTCGGAAGGCGCGTGGCGTTGGAGTTCATTGGCGGAGGAAACGCTGCGATGCATGCGCCAAGCTTGTGTTGAATCGACCTGGCCAACGCGCATGTTGGTCACCGGCGCGCCATCAAGTGATCATGAATTGTTGGAAACATTCAAGGGCGTGTGCGGTCTAGAAAGCGTGTCGCTGAACAGTGCGGGTTGGAGCACGGGCGCCGAAAGACTTACAAGCGACACGTGGGCGGCCGCGTTGGGCGCCGCCAGTTTAGATTTTAAAAATATTTCTTCAGCGAGGGCCGCATGATTCTTCCAGTCATGGATTTTTTACCAAATGAGTCGCGCCGCGCTGTGAACGCCGTTCGCGCCAAGCGCCGCATTGCGCTGCTTGGAATTTTATTGTTGGTGTTCAGCGTGGGCGTCAGCGCGCACAGTTGGAACAGCGCTCGTCTTGCCGATTCTGAGCGCGCGGTAGGCGCCATGCTTGTTGCCAACGCGCCTGGCGTTGATGAAATATTGGATGCTCTTGCAAAAGAACAATCGACTTTGTCGCGCGCATTGCGCGTGACCGATGGACTTATGCCAGCCATTTCAGCTTCGTCCGTGGTGGCAACCATTACCAACATGTTGCCCGAGCATGTCACGCTGACCGGCATGCGTCTTGAAACTGCCGACGCGCCAAAGCAAATGGTTGTGGTGTTGAACGGAATGGCCGCGACCAACAAGGACCTGGTTGAATTTGAACAAAAACTTGCTGGCGCAAGCGTGTTTCGTGGAGTCACCGTTTCTGAAAACAAAGCTGGTGAATTCATGGGCAAGCGTGTTGAGGACTTCACGGTTTCACTGCAGGTTCCGCTGTGTGTGCAAGTATGCAAGCCCGGAACCATGCGCGTTGCCAAGGCAGGTGTGAATTGAACAATCAACGAAATGGTGTTGAGGTATTGACCGCATGGATTCCGCTGACAATTGCGATTGCGTTGTTGGGTTTATTTATTGTTCCAAATTATTTGCACGCTGGAGCTTGGAAACAAGAGGCAAGCGGCTATCGCGCGGTGGCGAATGAATCCGCGGCGCGCCAAGATGGTTTGATTGAAATCCAGCATGATGTGGAGCGTCTGCGCATGGAACTGAATCAACGCGGAAAGGTGCTTCCAAATACCCCAGACAAAGGCGGGTTGTTGAACAGTGTTGCGCGCGCGGCGGACAACAAGGGCGTGTACACACACCAATCAAAGTCTGGCAAGTTGACTTCCATGGATATTCCTGGTGTGCAAGGCGCAAAGACCATGCGCCGCACCGTGGATGTGCAGATGACAGGAACATTTGATTCACTATTTGGCGCGGTGCGAACCATGGAAAATTTAAAATCACTTGTCACGGTGCGATCCATTGAGTTTGCGTGCAATCCAAAAGCTCCGCAAGACATTTCCGTCATCGACGCGTCGTTTGCCATTGATGAATATTTCAGCGAGCACGCGATTGATGCGCCGGCGCCCAACAATGCGGCACGCGGTGTGAGGGGCGGGACAAAATGAACTCAATCCAGCGTCAATGGAATTTGCTCAGCGAAAGGCTTGGTGTAAAACCCAAGCAGTTTGCCGTGCTTTTGGGCGTGCTTGCCATTGCGGTTGTTGGATTGGGTTTGAAATACGCGCCAAGCGTTTCGCAAGTCATGCCGCAAGCTTCAATTGAAAAACTGTCAACAGATACCGCGGCAAACCAAAATCAAACTGGTGAGCCGCGCGTATCAACCGTCTCGTTCGCTGGCGCTGAAACTCCAGTAAGTGCGCAAATTATTGAAATGACATTGGACTCCACACCATCACGCGATCCTTTCAGGGCCGTTGGCGCGCCAGAGGTTGAAGCCACAAAGGTGGCGTACACGCCGGTTGTGGCGCCAACAAAAACTCCGGGACTGTTGCCAGGCATGATGTTGAAGGCCGTCATTCGCGGCGAGTTGGCGGTGTTTGGCGATCAAACAGTTCGCATTGGCGACGCCATTGCGCTTCCCGATGGAACATTTGCAAGCGTGCGCGCAATCGCTGATCGTTCCGTGACCGTGGAGTACGACAGCCGCTTGATTGAGGTGTGCTTTGGCGCCGCAAGTCAAACAAAAACAAATCCAGTTGGAGGTTTGAAATGAAACAACCAGAACAACTGCCTGAGATTTCGCATTCTCCAGTGCACACGGAGATGCGCTCGCTTCCACGCATTGGCCAAGTGTTAATTGAAGATGGAGCGATCACCCTGGAACAATTGCGCAATGCAATGCGCCAGCAAGCCGCCAATACTGAGCGATTGTTGTTGGGCGAAGTATTGTTGCAAATGAATTTGGTGAATGAAACAACCATGCTCAAGGCCGTGGCGCGAAGTTTGGAAATGGAATTTATTGCGCAGCCAAGAGCGGTGGCCGATGCCGCCACAATGAAATTATTGCCCGTCGCCATGCGCCGCGAACATCGCATTGTTCCCCTGCGCCTAGAGCAGGACACTTTGGTTGTTGCCACGGCTGATCCACAAAATGACCACGTGCGTGAACTTGCTCAACGAGAGTGTGGTAAACGCGTGCGCTTTGTGGCCAGTCCCGCCGAACGTATCGAGGCCATGCTTACTGATGTTGGCGGCGAAGGCGCCGTGCAAGAGAAGGCGCAAGAAATTGTCAATGAAATGTTGGACGACAGCAAGGACGGCAACTTCACCCTTCAAGAAAAACAAATCGATGAAATGATGGGCGGCACCGACGGCGATGACATGGGCCCCGTGGTGAAGTTGGTCAACTTCGCCATTTGCTCCGCCGTGGAAGAAGGCGCCAGCGACATTCACATTGAACCTGACGATGGAAAAATGCGCGTGCGCTTTCGCATTGACGGCGTGCTCAGTCAGCGCATGTCGCCACCATGGCGCATGAACGCCGCAATTTCCAGCCGAATTAAAATTATGGCGCACATGGACATTAGCGAGCGTCGCATTCCGCAAGACGGCGAAATTAGCGTGCGCGTGAATGGCCGACCCATTGATTTGCGCGTGAGCACGCTGCCTGGAAAGTTTGGCGAGAAAATTGTTATGCGCGTTGTGGACAGCAGTGGCACACAACTTGGTCTTGAAAAACTTGGCTTCCGCCCCACCATGCTGGATAAATTCCAGAAGGTCATTGAACAGCCTTACGGAATTATCTTGGTCACTGGTCCAACCGGCTCTGGAAAAAGCACCACGCTGTACAGCGTGTTGAATAATTTTGATCGCACCAGCATTAACGTGAGCACGGTTGAAGATCCAGTTGAATCAAACATTGAAGGCGTGCATCAGGCGCAAATTAATTCCAAGGCGGGATTCACTTTCGCAAGCGCGCTTCGTTCTTTGTTGCGACAAGATCCTGACGTCATCATGGTTGGTGAAATTCGCGATAGCGAAACCGCGCAAATCGCCGTGCAGGCCGCGCTCACTGGACACGTTGTGCTTAGCACGCTGCATACCAACGACGCGCCAAGCGCCATCACGCGCCTGGGAAATCTTGGCGTTGAGAATTTTCTTATTGCGGCAAGTTTGCGCGGCGTGTTGGCGCAGCGACTTGTGCGTCGCGTGTGTTCAAGTTGCGCCGTGACGCGCGAGTTGGATGAGTCGCAAAAAACCGCCATGGGTATTTACGCCTATCAAACAGGCACGCCAATGAAGGGCGCGGGTTGCCGTAAGTGCCGCGAGACCGGCTTGAAGGGCCGACTTGGTTTGTATGAGCTCATGGTGCCGGATGAAAAAATGAATGACTTGTTGTGTGGCACGTGCGATCCCGCGCTCATTCGAAATCTTTTGCGCGAGCAAGGATTTGAATCCTTGTGGGACGACGGAATGCAAAAAGTGCTTGCCGGTCTGACCACGCCAGAGGAGGTGCATGATGCTTGCCGCCATTGAGTCCAAAGAAAATATTTTACACAAGTGGAATTACAAGGCGCGCAAGGCGGGCGGCGAAATGGCGCGCGGAGTGCTGGAAGCTCTCACGCACGCCGACGCGGTGCGCGAACTTCGCCGACAAGGTCTTGCTATTTTGGAAGTTCAACTTGGCGACGCGGGCGCTTCCGTTGGCGAAGCCGTGAGCGCAAACACGCAGAAGCGCCGTCTTGAAAACGCGTTTCGCAAAGATGACACGGTTTCGTTTTGCTCGCAAATTGCGGTCATGCTTCGCACCGGCGTCACGTTGAAAGAATCGCTGGACACGTTCGCTGAACAAGCGTCGCGCCCCATTGTTGCGGAATTGGCGCGCACCATTCGTGACGATGTCTGCGAGGGAATGGATTTTTCATCCGCTCTTGCCAAGTGGCCAAAAATATTTCCATCGCTCATGATTAGTTTGGTGCGCGCGGCCGAGGCCAGCGGAATGTTGGACGAAATGATGGCCCGCGTTGCCAAAGACCTTGCAAAACAGCGTAAAACAAGCCGCCAAGTGAAAGGCGCCATGGCCTACCCCGCCATCATGCTTATTGTTGCGGTGCTTGCGGTCACCGTCATTCTGACCGCCGTCATGCCGCGCTTCGCTCCGCTGTTTGCCATGCAGGGTGACAAACTTCCGCTGCCCACAAAATTGTTGCTTGGTCTTTCTGATTTCATACGTTTCCAGTGGATGTATTGGGCGCCTGGATTGGTTGCTCTTGGAATTGCAGTTGGGTATTGGATGAAAAGCTCCGTCGGCCGCCATGCGATCGACAAAGCCAAATTAACTTTCCCCATTCTTGGTCCAATGTTTCGCCACTTGTATGTCTCAAGATTTTGCAGCACCATGGCTACGTTGCTGAAAGCTGGCGTACCGCTTCTAGATGTGGTGCGCATTTTGAAAGATGTCACCAGCAATTTGTGCTACGACGCCATGTGGAAATTGATCGAGGAGCGCGTAAGCCACGGTGGTGAGTTAGCTCCAACTTTCCGCGAGTTTCAATTTGTGCCGCGCAATGTCGCCGCAATTATCGCGGCTGGTGAAAAATCGGGTCGCATGCCCGAGGTGCTTGAAAGCGCCGCGCAAGTTGCTGAGGAAGATCTTGAAGTCTCCATCAAAAGCGCCACCAGCATGGTGGAACCAATCTTGATCGTGGTCATGGGCGTGGTGGTTGGCGGAATTGCTAGCGCAATGCTTATGCCCATCTTCAACATGTCCAAAATGATTCACGCGGGCTAAAGCCAACTGGTCGTTGGGCGCCGCGCATGCCGTCAACAACGCGGGGCACACGTGTGACCACTTTGCAAATCACCTTGGCGTGGTGCGCCGCTATGACTGATCACTGGTTCGGATTCGTACTCGGCGCGTAACCAGCCTGACCGGTCGCAACGCTTTTCCAATCTGACC
>SESB01001722.1_pt1 | contig 13765 bp, 12 predicted proteins | sample 3171441 | NCBI WGS metagenome assembly SESB01 (sample SAMN06051867, study PRJNA518727) | freshwater metagenome | biome: subpolar coniferous forest; feature: holomictic lake; material: water; isolation source: holomictic Lake 227, 6 m depth | place: Canada: near Kenora, Ontario | collected...
GCATTTTTATCCTGAAATTGCCTTTATCAGGTTTATGGAGGGGACAAGTGGCGATATCATTACCTCTGGAGTGACGGTTGCTATTTTTGTTGTTCCTGTGTTTGCAAGCGTTTTGTTCACTTTTTTCCGAAAAAAGTGCTCCTGAGACGGCATAAAAAAAATGTTGTCTGTCACAATATGGTGCATTATATTTTGTATACTTGGCATATATGAATTATATATAATTGCGTACAGTTTTGTGATGTCCGCATTCATAAATTGTATAGGGTTTCATTGACGGCCCATTTTTTTGATAAATGAATAGCATTTACCCATGCCTTCAAATACCGGATTCAGCCAAAGACTCAGGGAATATATATTGCAAAAACACGGTTCAGTCAACTCGTTTTGCAAAACAGTCGGGATAAAATACCCGGCTCAAATGACTCCCTATCTTCAGGGAAAGTGCTGTCCAGGCAAAAAAATGCTTGAGCGGCTCAAAAATGACGGGGCGGATATACAGTGGTTGCAGAGTGGTCAGATGAAAGACTCTCCATTGGCTTCGCTCAGCAGTGCAATGGCATTTTCCCGCTCCCGCATGGATATTGATAACTTGTTCCGTCAGGTTCATCTGAATGTTGGAGCTGGTAGTGATCGCTACAAGCCTGTGATTGAGGCTTATGCACTTATAGACGATGCGGAACGTCTCGTTGATATGACAGGATCGATTGAAACTTTTTTGGGCTATGAACCCAGTGCCCTCTCAGAGGCGAGGCTGGGCGATCTGATTCATCCTGATGATTATGTCTTTGTGAAAAGTATGTTGCAGCGACAACGGCAGGATGATGATATTGTGACCTTTCACTCCAGGTTTAAAAATGGCGAAGGCCTCTATGTGCCGATAGAGTGGTGCCTCTATATAAAGTGCAAGCCAATGTCTAACCTGAGAGAATATACCATGATTCTGAGGAGGTCGGGCAGTTAGTCGTACTCTTGTATTGTCGCGGCTTGCCCTTTTCTCTTGCTGTGAAGGGTTTATGCGATTGTTTTCACCATTGAGGGGTTTTGTTCTTGCTGTTTTATTTGTATTAAAGAAGAGCGGGTAAAAATTAATCATAGTCCCGGGTTATAAAACCGGAAAGGAGGTCGAGATGATACAGTTCAGAGTTGGAGACAAAATTATCTATCACAAGCCGAAAAGCTCAATTCATCCAGGTCCGAGAGCAAAGCAGGTCTACCCTCTTGAGCATGGAGAGGCCTACCATTATGTGGTTGACAAGTTCTGGACGGTCGACAAGGTCAATGACGATGGGACTCTTGATGTCGTTACCCGGACAGGTAAAAAAAACAAGCTTCAGGCCAGTGATCCCAATATTACCAAAGCCCATCTGTTTCAGCATCTCCGTTATCGCAAGCGCTTTCTTTCTCTTAGCGACGTGTTGTGACCGGCCTGGCTCGACAGCCAGGTTTGAAGGTGTTTTGTGACCTGCCAAATATGTGCGTCTGGTTATGGCTGGGTTATCTTCAAAAATCTTGCTCCGTTAAGGGTCGCCCAACTTGATGTTGCCTGTTGGCCGGACGGAAGGGTGGTGAGGGGAGTGAGCGTTGCATTGGTGAAATTGGTATCCATGATGTTTGCGCCTTTCATGTTTGCGCCGTCCAGGTTTGCTCCTTCAAGATCAGCCTCAAAAAGGGAGGCTCCTTCAAGATTTGCTCCGCTCATGTTCGCATTGGTGAGCGTAGCCCGGAAAAGAAGTGCATGTGAGAGATTGCTCTTGCTGAGATCGGCACCTTTGAGAAATGCACGCTCCATGTTCGCACCCTGAAGGTTTGTTCCCCGCATCCGTGCAGATTGCATGTTCGCTTTGTTGAAATTGGCATTGTGGAGGTCAGCACCACTCATGTCGGCATGGTTGAGAGAGCTGGTTTCAAAATGCGACTTCCCGGAAACCTTTAGTTCATTTCTTTTCTCGATTATGGTGTTTCCGCGGTTTTCGCTGCCTGGTGTTGTCCTGTTTTCAGGCCCCGCAGATTTTGCCTGGAGTGGAGTTTCATAGATTAATGGTGCACTTTCCCCTTCGGTGACAAATTTTGCGTTATGCAGCGAACTCCAATGAGCGGTAGCTTTTTCGCCTGACGGCAGAATGGTGTTGTTTGAGACCGTCGCCCCATCGACAATGGCCTGTTGCATGAAGAGCGCCCCCTTCAGGTTGGCTCCCTTCAGGTTGGCCCCCGCCAGATTAGCTTCAAAAAGGGTGGTGTTGGCCAGATTTGCTCCTGCAAAGTCGGCATTCTCAGCTACGCCCCATCGCATATTTGCATCCTGAAGGTTCGCGCCTGTGAACTTTGCGCCTTTCATGAACGCTCCCTGGAGATTTGCCTTGACAAGGCAGGCACCCGAGAGGTCGCTTTTTTTGAGATCAGCCTTTTTTATCAACGCCATCATAAGGTTTGCCCCTTTCAGGTTAGCCATATCAAGCGTTGATCCGCTGAGTTTCGCGTTGATTAATACCGTTTTGCTGAGGTCAGCTTCGCTCAGACTGGCATCGTCAAGTTCAGCCTCTTCGAGGTCAATTATTTCTCCCGGACTGGCAAGACGCATGGCATTCCATGCTGAAACACTTCTCTTCAGCGTATTCAGAGCCTCCTTGTTGTAAGCGGATGCCGTTTGGCCTGCTGAGAGTGCCAAACCAAGAAAAAGAGTAACGACTTTATGCTCAATCGGGTTCATGATGTTGTTGGATGGTTGGTTTGAAGACTCCCTCCGGGCACCATTGCGCCGCTGAGTTGCAATGATACATTCCTGAAAAGTTATGAAATTTCGCTTCTATAAAGAAACTTAATTGCCGTCATAAGTGGTTCATATAGTAATGCGTTACTAAATAACGAGTTGTTTTAATTTTTCCAGGGGGTATGTGATGGAGGGTGCAGGTGTCTACAGTGGGAAGGTTCTTGTGGCGGGAGCGACAGGAAGGACGGGTCAGTGGGTGGTGAAGCGTCTTTTGCATTATGGTGTGGCGGTGAGGGTTTTTTCGAGGGAGGGCGACAAGGCCTTTCGTCTTTTTGGAGAGCGTGTCGAAATTGTGGTTGGCAAGATACAAGATGCGCAGGATGTTGCCCGTGCGGTCGAGGGGTGTGATGCGGTTCTCTCTGCGCTTGGTTCCAGCTCATACTCAGGAGACTCTTCTCCATCCAGTGTCGATCGCGATGGCGTGCAGAGGCTTGTCGATGAGGCTGCCAAAGCGGGGGTGAAGCATTTTGGACTTGTCAGCTCTCTTGGGGTTACAAGGTGGTACCATCCGTTGAATCTTTTTGCGGGCGTGCTGCTGAAAAAATGGGAAGCTGAAGAGCATCTGAGGAAGGTGTTTTCATTGCCAGGCTGCTCCTCTACCATTGTCCGGCCAGGCGGGTTAAAGGATGGTGAACCGTTCTGCCACCAGCTTCATGTTGATACCGGTGACCGGTTGTGGAGCGGTTGGATCAACCGCTCGGATGTTGCCGAACTCCTTGTGCTCTCACTTTGGGTTGAAAAGGCCAAAAACAAAACCTTCGAAGTGGTCAATGGTATTGAGCAAGAGCAATCTGATCTTGCTCAATACTATGAGCTGCTTCCAGAGTAGCGCGTTAATTTTTGGCAGTTTACGGTGTCACCGACTTTGCCTACAAATTCTCTATGGCATGGATGAGTTCCTGGCCGCTGAATGGTTTTTTGAGTGTGGTGTTTGCTCCAAGAGCATCGGCTATGACGAGATAGTTTTCCGGGCTCACTTTTCCACCGCCTGAGATTGCAATGATTTTTATTGCCGGATACTGTTGTCGTACTTCTATAATCGTTTCGATTCCCTCCTTTTCGGGCATGATGAGGTCGGTGATCATAACGGAAACATCGCGGTGCTCTTGCAAAAGCTGGAGGCCGATTTTGCCGTTATCAGCCTCTATAACACTGTATTTTTTTCTTTGCAGTGTTATGCTGATAAATTTTCTCACGGCTGCGTCATCGTCGATAACAAGGATTTTCATAAGGGTTCGGTTATGCTGGGGTTCCGAAAATTATTTCATTGATTGCGGTGGCCATTTGTGTCATGGTAACCGGTTTTTTAAGGAATTGGCAGATTCCATAAACGTTGGGACAAGAGATGTGCTCAATATCCTTTTCGTAGCCTGTCATCATGAGCACTGGCAGGTGCGGTTTGATTTTATGCAACTCCTCGGCAAGCTCAATGCCGGTCATTTCTGGCATGGTCAGATCGGTGATGAGAAGGTCGAACTGTGCAGGGTTCTTTTGGAACAGTTCCAGAGCCTGAAGGGGGGAACTCACGGCCTGAATTTTGAAACCGAGCCTGGTAATCATGATCGTCATCATCCTGAGAACAGCCAGTTCGTCATCAACAAAGAGGATGCGGCCATATCCTTTTATGCAGCTCTCTTTTACCGGCACAGTACTTGCCTGTTTGCCAGCAATGGGAAGGTAGACATTGAAGGTGGTTCCTGTTTCCGGACTGCTGTCGATGGCAATTTCACCGCCAAAGCTTGTGACAATACCGTGGACAACGGAAAGGCCGAGGCCGCTTCCTTTATCGACTGATTTTGTTGTAAAAAATGGTTCGAAGATACGCTCTATCGTGCTCTCAGTCATTCCTTTTCCTGTATCGGAAATACTGAGCTTCGCATATTTTTTTGCATGAAGGTTCGGGAGCTGTTTTTTCAGGCTGCTATTGGCAACGATCTCTTTGAGTTGAATGGTCAGCAGGCCTCCAGACTCTTCCATTGCATGGAATGCATTGGTGCTAAGATTGATAACGACCTGATGGATTTGGGAGGAGTCGGCAAGTATTGTGCCGCAGGATCGGTCGACACGCTTTTCAATGGTGATCGTTGATGGTATGGAAGGACGGAGAAGTTTCAGTGCTTCGTCGACAACGTCCTGGACACGGACAATTTCCTGCTTATTCTCCTGGCCCTTGCTGAAGGTGAGAATTTGTGCAACAAGATTTTTTGCGCGTTCAGCGGCCTTGAAAATTTCGCTGAAATATTCTTGCTGGAACTCATCAGTGCTTTGGCTTTGCACTCCCATCTCAGCATAGCCAAGGATGGGTGTAAGAATATTGTTGAAGTCATGCGCAATACCGCCCGCAAGCGTTCCGATGGTTTCAAGACGCTGTGTTCTGCGGAGATTTGACTCAAGTATCTGGTGCTCTTTTTGTGCCATGACGCGCTCTGTGACGTCAAAAAGAATGCCGTCTATTCCGTTGAATTTGCCATCTGGTGAAAAAACGGAGGTTTTTCGGTCTTCAAGCCATTTTACGGAACCGTTTTTCGTGACGATGCGGTAAAGAAGGGTTTGGGATATTCTGGCCGATTTCATATCCCTGTTTGAGGCGAAAACGGCATCCCGCTCCTCCGAATGGATTATGTTTCCTGTTGCAAACAGTTCATGCTCAAACTCCTCATTGGTATAATCAGTCAGAAAATCACTGATGAGCGAGAGGATTGTCGTTTCGCCCTCATCATTGGTTTGATAGACAGCTCCCGGAATGTTGTTTATCAGCGCCTGGAATTCCTCGATTATCCTTTTTTGCACTTCAGTGCGTCTTAAGGCCTCTTCCGTTTTTTTCAGTTCAGTAAGGTCGACGACGAGGCCACGCATTCCCATGACCAGCCCCTTTTCAATGATGGGGAGACTGTAGACCTGGCAAGGGAAGGTACTCCCGTCTTTTCTGAGGGCAGTGTACATTTCGGAAACATGGGCTCCTTTTTTTATTGCATCAAAATGGTGCATTGCTTTTTCAGCATCCTCAGGAATACAGAAATTAATGGCAAACACTTTTTTGGCGGAGCTATCGGGGGTATAGCCGAAAACGTCGAAGCTTTTGGCGTTGGAATAGGTCACGCTGCCCTCTTCATCGGTCTCAAAGAGGGTAAGTGGCAGCAGTTCGGTCAGTTCCCGGAACCGTTTTTCGCTTTCCCGCAAGGTTTTTTCCGATATAATTCGTTCTGAAAAATCGCGGCTGATGCCGAACAGAACCGGCTTATGGTTCCAGATACCTTTTGTTACTTTCGTTTCGACGGGTATGAGGTTTCCTGAGCTGGTTTTTAGCGGAACGTGACAGGAACTCCTTTTTCCATCAATCATCCCCTCAATATTGTCCTTTACAATATCCCACTGCTCTTCGGGGTGAAAATCAAGCACATGTTTCTGGAGCATTGCTTCTGCAGAGTAGCCCAGCTTATTTCTGACGGCGGCATTTGCGTGAATGATATTGCCCTCCATGTTGATAATAAAGAGTAAATCGTCAATGGTGTCGAAGAGCGATTCAAAATTTCTTTTGCTTTCGGCAATAGCCTCTTCCTGACGAGACTGCATGATGGCGGCACCGATATGTGAGGTAATGGTTTCGAGCCCTTTTCGGGAAAAGTCCGGTACCTGGGCAAGCGTGTGTGAAGCGACATTGAGGCAGGCAATAACCTCTCCGCGAAAGGTTATCGGGAGTATGGCAATGGCGCTCAAACGTTCAGTCTGGTGTGAGCGGCTGTTTTTCAGACCGAGCTCATTAAATTGGCGGTATATGGGCTTTCCCTTGAGAATCAGGCGTGCATTTTCGGAGTCGAAACTGTATGAGGTCGAATGATCGATAAAGGATTGGGGTAATCCTTCGTGCAAGGCGAGGTTGATGGTCTTTTCGTGGGGATTGACCAGATAGATGCCTCCGCAATCAAGCCCGGATGCCAGAATTGCTCCATGAAGGCAGGTATGCAGGGTCTCCTGAATAGAGGAGGTGCTGTTGAGTTTAATGGCAAGATCAAGTTCTTCCTGAATCATGTGCTCAACGTCCCTGTGTTGCAGCGCATTGGCAATGATGCCCCCGGCAAGCGTCAGGATGGAAACGGTTTCGGGCTGCCAGACATGTTCTTCTTTTACGGCATCAAAACCGATGTAGCCGAAAGGGAGTGATTCGGATACAAGTGGAATGATAATCAGTGATTTGATACCTTTTGATTCAAGGATCTCTTTTTCGGCCGTGGTCTCGCTCCCCATATCGGCGACCCTGGGAATATGAATGATCTGATTGGTTCTGATCTGCTCCATCCACCAGGGAAAGTTGGCGGTTTCAATGTTTTTCAGTGCATCAATTGCCGGTTCAATGCCTTCTGCACACCATTCATGGGTGTTGTTCATCAGTCGGAGATCATCAAGGAACTGGAAAACGTAGCTCCGGTCGGCCTTGACATATTCTCCGATAAGCTGGAGGGTGCCAGAGATCATCTCATCGACATGGTCGAAGGGGAGATTGATGAACTGATTTGAGAGGGTTGTTACGAGATGCTTGAAGGCATGGGTGTGGGCAATCGCCTCTTCTGCATATTTTCGTACGGTGATATCCTGATGGGAGCCAACCATGCGGAGTGCATTGCCTTTGGTGTCGCGCTCGAAGACCTTTCCCCGGTCAAGCAGCCAGACCCAGTGGCCGAGTTTGTGGCGCATCCGGAGTTCCATTTCATAAACCGGGCTTTTTCCGGCAAAGTGCTCTTCAAGTCGTTGGCTGGAGAGTACCTGGTCGTCCGGATGGCAGAGTCTTATCCAGGTGTTGATCGTGATCGGTTGAAGCTCATCAAGGGTGTAGCCGACGAAAGAGGCCCATGCGGCATTGATGGTCAACTCTCCTGTCTTGATATTCCAGTCCCAGTATCCGGCCTCTGTTCCTTCCAAAACCATGTTGAGCGTTCGATTCTGCGCTTCAAGGTCATCAAGCTTTTTTCTGAGAGCAATATTTTCTGTCAACAGTTGCTCTTGCTCAAGGTGTAATTCTGGACTCTCTTGTTGCATGATGTGTTACCGGTTCAGAGCTTCTGGAGCAGAAGGTACTCTTGTTAGGGTTTGTTTTCCCTGATATTGCAGAGTGAATTTGCATAACGCTGCTGCAAACGTTCCGATTACAAACAGCGTGCAAATTTCGGGATGAAGCTGGATCCTTGTTCGATTTGTTCTTCTCCGCTATTTTTTTTTAAGATAGGTGTTTTTCTTATAAATTTATCGCCCATCGTCAGGCTTTTTCTTGAAGAAGCTCATATCAACACCTGTGGTTACCACGATATTGACCAGGACTGAGACGGTGATGTACCATGTCCATGCGAGTCCCAGAAATTTAAGCAGAAAGACGATACCCATGCTTGCAACAAGTCCGATTCCGAGACTTGCCGGATGAAATGCCCGCTTGCTTTTTGAGAGGAGAAAAAGTCCCAGCAGGCCTCCGTAGGTGAAGGATGCTATTTCAAGTCCGACCATGATGATGGCCTTGTCTCCTGCATCAAACATCAGGGCAATCATGATAAGCAGGATCGCCCAGAAGAGACTGATCATCCTTGATGAGCCAAGAGAGCTTTTTCCACCCAGAAGATCGTTCACCGTTGAAGATGCGAGGGCGTTGATTGCCGAACTGTGTGTGGACATGGCTGCTGACAGGACACCGGCGATCAGCAATCCTTTCAATCCGGTCGGAAGATAGTGAACAATAAAAAAGGCAAATTCACGATCTTTTTCCATAGATGCGCCATGCATGAACAGGGAGAGCAGAGAACCTACGAGAAGAAAAACCGAAAACTGGAAAAAAACAAAAATACCGCTTCCAATCATGGCTTTTTTTGCTGCTCCCAGATTCTTGCAGCCGAGAACCCGTTGTACCATCATGTGATCGACCCCGTGCGACGAGAGTGAAAGCAGAATACCGCCGATTAGTGCGCTGAAAAAGGCAAAGGGGTTGGTCAACAGATGCGTGTCCGGATTAATGATAGTGAGTTTGCCAGCGTTGGCAAGCGAGGCCATGATAGCAGGAATATCCATGTTGATGTGCTGAAGCAGGAAGAGTATGGAAAGAAGGCCTCCAAGAAGGTAGAGGGCGAACTGGAAGCTTTCGAGCCAGACCACGGCCTTGATGCCGCCAGACAGGGTGTAGATGAGGGTGACGACTCCAATGATGATTATGCAGAGCGGTAAAGACCAGCCGGTGACGACCTGTACGACAACACCTGCAGCCAGAAATCTGATGGCATCACCAAGGGTTCGGGTAACAAGAAATATTATCGCAGCAAGTTTCTGCATGGCGGGGCCGAAACGGATGCCGATGATTTCATAGATAGAGCTGACGCCATGCTTGAAATACATGGGCAAGAGCACAAAACTGACCAGAATCCTGCCGATGATATAGCCTATGGCAAGTTGCAGGAAGCTCCAGTCTCCGCGAAAAGCAAGACCGGGAACGCTGACGAAGGTGAGTACCGAGGTTTCTGAAGCGACAATGGAGAGCATGGAGACTACCCAGGGAAGGGTGTGGTTACCAATAAAATAATCTTTGGTACTTTTGTTGCTTTTGCCATGCCAAAGACCGAAAAGGGTATTGCCGGCCAGAAACAGGATGATAATGGCAAGATCGATAGTCTGCATGAGCTTATTGAGGGAGGTTAAGAAATGGTGCCTGGATATCCCTTGATTTGTTGTGCTGGCTTGAGCTGTTGAATCTGTTATGCATAAAGGTGAAAATCAGGTTTGAACCTCAAAAATTCAGCTTCATCGCTTTTCCATGATTCGAGGAGGCGGCGGGTGTCGCAGCCATTCAGTATGGATCTGCGGATGCTGGAACTTCCGGCAAGAAGGTCGAAAGCTGGTATGGTATCATTGAATTCGTAAACGCCGTTTAAAAACTGAAGCTTTTCAGGATAGAGCTCATGGAGCGCAGCAGTCATGGCCACTCCGGTGGCGAAGGAGCGGAAGCGGGAGTGGTCGGTTACCTGAAGCCAGATACCGCCGATAACTTCTCCGGCGAACTTGTGAAAGGTCGGCTTGAACCATACCGGGCGAAAGAGAATTCCTTCGAGGCCGTATTCCCTGCAACGTCTGGAAAGGTCGTCAGGTTTTATGAAAGGTGCTCCGGAAAGCTGAAAGGGAGTTGTGGTTCCTCTTCCTTCGGAAGCGTTTATTCCTTCAAACAGGCACATACCAGGATAGACTTCTGCTGTGGTAAACGTCGGCATGTTCGGTGAAGGAGGAATCCAGGGCAGGGCTGTTTCAGGGAAAAGCATGGAGCGTTGCCATCCCTCCATCTTCATGACGCTGAGATTGAGATCAAGTTTTTTGAAGTCACGGTAGAGGAGGGCAAGTTCGCCTGCTGTCAAGCCATGTCGTACCGGTACGGGAAAAATGCCGACAAATGAGCTGTATGCCGGGTTGAGCAGTGGCCCCTCCACGATAGTGCCTCCCAGGGGATTCGGGCGGTCGAGTACCATGATTTCGATATCCATGCCGGATACAGCTTCCATAAAGAGCGCCAGGGTGTTGACATAGGTGTAATATCGGGAACCGACATCCTGAATATCGAAGAGGATAAGGTCGAGGTTGTCGAGCAGTGCCTTGTCGGGAAGGAGTGATTCCGCAGAATCGCCGTAGAGACTGACCACTTCACAGCAAAGATCCGGCTGGTAGTTTACGGCAATCTGATCCTGTTCGGTCGCGAAGAGTCCGTGTTCAGGAGAAAAAATCATTTTAACCTCAAGACCTCTCTCTTTCAGTGCGTTCCATGAGTAGTTCATCTCAGGGGTTACGGAACTCTGATTGACGATCAGTCCAATTTTCCTGTTTTGAAAATGCATGCTCTTGTTGAGCAGGATATCCAGCCCTGTTGCGATCATCTCTGTTTCCTCATTTGTTTCGGTTTTTCCATTATGGTAATGGTGCGGGGATCGATAATGGCATTGACAACGTGGCTTCCGGGCTTGATGGTTGTTCGGGGCAGGATGACTGAGTTTATTATGGTACATCCCGCTCCGATGGTGCACCCTTCTCCAATGACCGAACGGGAGAGTGTGGCATCGGGGCTGATGCATGCGTCAGGAGAGATGGAATGCGGAGAGAGGCCAATTGCGCAATGCATCGGCTCGGAAAGGGCGTCCATGCCGGAGTCTGCATCAATATTTGCGAACCAGTAGTTCTGCATGGTTCCGATATCCATCCAAAGTCCGTTATGCTGGTAAAAGCCCAAGCCGCCGTTATCAATCAGTCCTGTAAAGCCGGTGTCGACAATTCCTGAAAATTCGGCTTTCATAAAACGGAATATTTTTGGACTCAGAATTGCAGCTCCTGTATAGATGAACGAGGAGTGCAGGCCTGTGTGGCGCAGGTTTCTGAAGTCCTTTACCAAACCATTTTCAACACCGACATCCCCTATGTCGCCAGCTTCCGGTGTTTCAAAAAGCACGAGGGTACCCCCGCATCCGGAGAGTTGATGCTGCCGCACGAGTGCATTGAAATCAATATCGGTAATAATATCGCTGTTGACCAGAATAAAGTCATCATTACCGAGAAGGTCCTCACATTTTTTCAGCCCTCCCCCCGTGCCGAGAATGACGGACTCCTCTGAAAACGTTATGTTCAACCCTGGCAGTTCGTTTGATTCGATGCAGCGCCTTATGGCATCGCCGTGATGATGGATATTGCAGATAATTTCTCGAATTCCGGCCTGTTTTAACAGAAAAAAGGTGTAGAAGAGGCTCGGAATATTGAGAACAGGAATCAGTGGCTTTGGAGTATGGTCGGTCAAGGGGGCCAGACGGGTGCCGAGACCTGCGGCCAGGACAAATGCTTTCATTGCCTGTTTCCGTCAAGAAGTGCCTGCAGGAGTTTTCCTGCTCTTTTCAGCTCGACTCTTGCGTCAATGTAATCGGGCAGATAGGCTAATGTCGGTGCAATAGAGTGCTCGAAGCTGTGGTTTTTTGCTATTCTGGTTTGGTAGCAAAATGTTCCTATCGCCTTTATATTGCGTTGAAAGGCCATGATATCAAAATAAAAGAGGTATTCATCGAAGCTCATGCTGCTCAGTTCGTTGTCCGAAAGTGCGTGGTAGTGGTATGCTTTGAGTTCATCGGTCAGCGACGGGCCAAGTTCGACATAGGAATCTTTTATCAGGGAGACGGCATCGTATTGTGGCAGACCCATGCGTGCATCCTGAAAGTCAATAATGACAGGTTTGTTATGGTGAATAAGGATATTGCGGCTGTGAAAATCGCGATGGTTCAGCACAAAGTGTTCTGGCTTGACCAGCATCTCTGCAATGGTTTCAAACTCATAGCGCACTTTTTTGACCGATTCCTCATCAAAAGACGGTGCAAAGTAGTCAAGCAGGCCATACTGGATAAAGAAATCAAATTCGAACATCAGCTTTTCTTTGTCAAAGCTGATGCTGAAGGGGAGCTGGTCGTTGTGCCCCCTTATTGCCTGAAGCTGTACAAGAATATCGATAATCTCCCTGTACTTGCCAGGAAGAGTCTGTTTTCTTGATGAATTGAAGAGGTTCTGCAAGAGCAGATCACCGCAATCTTCAAGAAGCAGGAGGTTTTTTTCGGCATCAATGGCTATGATTGCCGGAACAGGAAGAGCGTGCCGTGACAAAAGTGTGTGCACAAGCAGAAAGGGGTAGCTTTCAGACGAGGAAGAGTTCAGTGCCTGATCATAACAGGCGACAGCCGAACCATTCGTCCCGGTAACCCTGAAATACTGACGGCTTGAAGCATCGCCCTGAATTTTGGTAATGGAAAGTGGCTTGCTGCAACAGTTACTGAAGAGAGCCGCGATATTTTTTTGGATGGTCATACCGTAACGTCGAAAAAATCTCTTGCGGAAAACAAAAAAAGCACCCGGTACCGCAGGTGCAAGGTGCTTTTTTTGCAAAAAAAATGCTTACTTCTTTGGAGCAAACGCGGCAGAAACGCTCTGCAACACCTGGTTCAGTGCGCCAATTATGTTGGTGGCAAGATCGGTTGCCGTTTTGCCAAGAGGCTCAATAAGCCCTGCTGCGGTCTTGATCCCGCTGGTCAGTAAATCAACCTGCTGCTGGGCAAGTTTTCCGAGTGTCTCAAGGAGGTTGGTGATTGCGCCCGATACGTCATTGCTTGTTCCGTTTGACATGGCTTTTCTGTGTTTTGGGTTGTGGAAAAAGAGTGCTGTTGATCAATGATATTCCGCTATTTTTCAGCGGATATTTTGCATTAATTTAAGACATTTCCCATTGCAGAGCAAATAGAAAAAAGGTATGCAGGGAGGGGAGTAGCCAGGCTGTTGCTGTGCTGCTTAACAGGAGTTGGCCTCGCATTGGTCTGAAAAAAAACTCTTATATTAGGCCGTGCAGAGGCGGCGTTTTTTGCTGTGCTGTTATTATTATTTTTTCATCAATCGACACTGTAGCTCAATACGAATAATCAACAACAGAGACGAAGAGTTGAGTTGCGGTACCGTTTAAATTATGAAAATATGAAGGCCATTATTTTATACGATAGTAGATCTTCAAATGGTTCTACTGAGGCTGTTATCGATGCCATCGGGCTTGGGTTGGTCGATGCCGGTTTTTATGTGGAAAAAGCAAAATGCAGGGCGACGGCGGACTACAGTTTTGTCAAGGATTTTGATCTTGTCATTCTCGGCGCTCCGGTTTACTATTTTGTTGTTGCATCGCAGCTTTTGGGCTCTTTGATTCATGGGAACCTGAAAAAAAATCTTAAAAGGAAAAAAATTGCCATCTTTCTTACCTGCGGAAGTTCTCCGTCAACTGCTGCAGTGCTTTATTTGCCGCAGTTGAAAATTCATTTGATCCGCAATAAAATTCTTGTTGAAAAAATTTTTCTTCCTGATGTTCTTTCCGATGGTGATGCTCTGGAGTTGTTTGTTGAAGATGTTCTTCATCAGTACAACAAAAGCCTGAAAACCAGAGCGTTGTCGGCGAAATGGACCACCGAGGCCCAGGAA
>SESB01001724.1_pt1 | contig 13751 bp, 11 predicted proteins | sample 3171441 | NCBI WGS metagenome assembly SESB01 (sample SAMN06051867, study PRJNA518727) | freshwater metagenome | biome: subpolar coniferous forest; feature: holomictic lake; material: water; isolation source: holomictic Lake 227, 6 m depth | place: Canada: near Kenora, Ontario | collected...
CAGCGAAATTTTGGAATAATAAAGGAGCCTTGTCGTGAGAGTGATTGTTACCCTTGCATGTACAGAATGCAAAAGAAGAAACTACACTACAACCAAAAATAAGCGGACAACGCCGGACAAGCTGGAATTCAGCAAATACTGTCGATTCTGCAAAAAACATATTTCACACAAAGAAACCAAATAGCCGAGTCTCGGAATCCATTTATCAGCAATGCAGATGGATTGCTTTGTGAAAGGATTAAACAGGCCAGTAGCTCTAACGGTAGAGCGTCGGACTCCAAATCCGAGTGCTGGGGGTTCGAATCCCTCCTGGCCTGCCATATCATTTGATGAGTAAAGCTCAAAGAAGGTCACAGGTGGATACCTGCTGACATCGTCCACTTTGAGCTTTCACTTTTTTTAGGAGAACAATGGGACGGTTACTCAAAAAAAAAGAACCAAGCCTGAAAAAGAAAAACAAGAGTGATGAAAAAAAATCCGCTGAATCCGAAACTGAAACAGCCAGATTGAACTTCACAAATCAAACGACTGCCGGAACTGTAAAAGAAAATCAGCAGAAAATTGCTCTTGTAAAAAAAGCAATTGCCGGCGGTGCTATGTATAAAATCAATAATAAATATGTTGACCAGGCGCTGCAATTTCTCAGAGAAGTCAAGGTTGAATTAAAAAAAGTCGCCTGGCCTTCCCGAAAACAGGCAATGGGTTCTACCATTGTGGTTGTCATGCTGGTGCTGCTGGTGTCATTTTTCTTGGGCATCGTAGATATCGGGTTGTCCAGCCTGATCAAAGCGGTTCTGAGCTAGGAGAAAAGCAATTGTCTCTTAAGTGGTATATCGTCCATGTCTATTCTGGATTTGAAAATAAAGTTAAGCTGGCATTGGATGAACGCATAGCAACTTCGCCACACCCTGAGAAATTTGGTGAAGTGCTTGTGCCAACTGAACAGGTTGTGGAACTGGTTAAAGGGAAACGGAAGGAATCTTCCCGCAAATTTTATCCCGGCTATATTTTGGTCAGAGTGGATATAGACGATGAAACCTGGCATATTGTCAATGATACGGCAAAGGTAACGGGATTTCTGGGAGGAAAAGAAAAACCAACACCACTTTCAGATGAAGAAGCTACCCAGATATTGAATCGTATGGAGGCCGGGAAACAGAAACCCAAACCCAAATTTTATTTTGAACCCGGCGATGAAATCCGTGTCGTAGATGGACCTTTTTCAAATTTTAATGGAACAGTTGATGAAGTTAACCCGGAAAAGGGAAAAATCAGGGTTCTGGTAAGTATTTTTGGGAGAGCCACGCCGGTTGAATTGGAATTTGTCCAAGTCATCAAGTTATAACACAGGGTGCAAAAGGGGCAAGTATCAGGGGCAGGTAGAGAAACCATGCGACCTGCACCTGCTTCCAGCTACCTTTATCAGGAGTATTGAAATACAATGGCCAAAAAGGTGATTGCACAGATCAAGTTGCAGGTAACGGCTGGAAAAGCCAACCCTTCACCCCCGATCGGTCCGGCGTTGGGCCAGCACGGGGTCAATATCATGGAATTTTGTAAGGCGTTTAACGCCAGGACCGCCAATGACGAAGGCATGATCATACCGGCTGTCATCACGGTGTACCAGGACAGGTCCTTTACTTTTATCACAAAGACGCCTCCTGCATCTGTTCTCCTAAAGAAAGCAGCCAAAATCGCCAAAGGCGCCGGGGACCCCAAACGTGACAAAGTCGCTAAATTGACAATGGATCAGATTACAGAAATCGCCAGGCTGAAAATGGTTGATTTAAATGCGAATGATATGGATGCAGCATGTAAAATTATCATGGGTACAGCCAGAAGTATGGGGATTGAAGTTGGTTAAAGTAAAAAGGAGTTAAAGGGATTATGCCGAAGCGGGGGAAAAAATACTTAGAATCACAGAAGAAAATTGACATAACTAAACGGCATGCCTTGACCGAAGCAGTCCAGGTAGCTCTCGAGTCGTCTTTTGTCAAATTTGATGAAACAGTTGATGTGGCTGTTCGTCTGGGTGTTGATCCAAGACACGCAGATCAAATGGTTCGAGGAACAGTCGTGCTGCCCAATGGATTGGGCAAGGAAGTGAAGATTCTTGTGTTTGCCAAAGGCGAAAAGGAAAAAGAAGCGCTTGACGCAGGGGCTGATTTTGTTGGCAATGATGAGCTAATAGAGAAAATTAAGGCAGGCTGGACAGGGTTTGACAAGGCTGTGGCGACTCCAGACATGATGGGTACGGTTGGTAAAATCGGAAAAATATTGGGGCCCAGGGGACTGATGCCCAATGCCAAAACTGGAACCGTGACATTTGATGTAGCAAGGGCGGTAAATGAGCTTAAGGCCGGAAAAATTGATTTTCGGGTTGAGAAGGCGGGAATTGTTCATGTTCCGGTTGGAAAAGTGTCCTTCGGAGTGGAAAAGCTTGTTCAGAATGTTACAGCCTTTCTTGAAACCATTATCCGCATAAAGCCTTCCACAAGCAAGGGCACATATATGAAAGGATTGGCTATTTCTACGACGATGGGGCCGGGTATCAAGGTGGATGCTGCATCATTGAAAGATGTGATCCGGTAGTGTGATCCTGCCTTAATCGGTCAATTTTATCATAAATCATGCATCTGTACTATCCTGTCCGAGACCGTAGGTACACACTTTTGGTGTTTAATCGGCACTGCTGGCCTACCGAGATGGGTTTTAACGAATTGAAAGAAGATGGCGGATGGTTCTGTCTTTTCAATCCTGTCCAAAAACCTTGAATCGTAATTACCTCCGGTGGATAACAGTTGAAGAAAGGAGGTGTAATTAATCTGTGAAATTAGAGAAAAAAAAGCAGATCGTTGAAGAACTTGAAGAGAAATTCGCAAGATCTAAAATCGTCATTCTGACAAATTTTAATGGACTCAATGTGGCGACCATGAGTTCTTTGCGCAGGCAGCTCAGAGAAGCCAAGGTCGAATACAGAGTTGTTAAAAACTCTTTGCTTGCACGTGCTTCCGAAAACAACACGGTTGCATTGATCAAAGATAAATTGAAAGAAGCTAGCGCGGTTGCGTACAGCTTTGATGACCCTGTGGCTCCAGCAAAAGTACTAATTGCTTTTGCAAAGGAAAATGAAAAGTTTAAGGTCAAGGCAGGTGTCATGCAGGGCAAAGTGTTGAATGCAGACGCTATTCTTGCTCTATCGGTGCTGCCATCCCGCGAAGTGTTGTTGGGACAGTTACTATCTGTCATGGTCGGTGTACCGACAGCGATGGTGCGAGCGTTGAACAATATTCCCCAAAAATTGCTGTATGTATTAACCGCCCTAAAAGATCAAAAAGAACAGGCGATTACAGAATAAGTTATTTGATGTTGGAGTGTAAACTGGAGGAAACTAACAATGGCTGATATTACAAAAGCAGATGTTATTGAATTTATAGCAAATATGACAGTTTTGGATCTTTCTGAACTGGTTAAGGAAATGGAAGAAAAATTTGGTGTTTCTGCAGCAGCGCCTGTTTCAATGGTTGCGGCCGCCAGCGCTGCTGTGGCGGCTCCGGTTGAGGAACAAACCGAATTTACGGCGATGCTTATAAGTTTTGGAGATAAAAAGATCCAGGTCATAAAAGAAGTCAGAGCATTAACCGGTCTGGGATTGAAAGAAGCCAAGGATCTGGTTGATGGGGTGCCAAAACCCGTCAAAGAAGGTGTATCCAAGGATGAGGCTGAAAAAATTAAAGCCGTAATCGAAGAAGCTGGCGGCCAGGTTGAAATAAAATAGCGTAAAGCAAGTTTTCAGGGATTACAAACGAAGATGGGATGAAAGGACTCAGGCCTTAAATCCCATTTCCGCTTTTTCGAAACCTTTAATTTGGAGCTGCCATGACGGAACGCCCTTTGGCATCGAAGCGTATCAGAAAAAACTTTGGCAAGATTAGTAAAATTGTTGAAATTCCCGATCTTATTGGTATGCAGCGGGAGTCATTTCGGCGGTTTTTGCAAATGGATATCCCAGCGGATAAACGCAAGGATATCGGGCTGCAGACAGTTTTTAATTCCGTATTTCCGATTAAGGATTTTACGGGGAGCGCCTCTCTTGAGTTCGTTGATTATCGTTTTGCAGAGATCAAACACGGTGTTGAAGAATGTATTCACAGGGGTATGAGCTATGAAATTCCTGTGAGAATTACGGTCCGCCTAGTTGTTTACGATACGGATAAAGATACCGGTTCATCCAATATCAGGGATATCAAGGAACAGGAGATTTATTTCGGAACCATTCCTTTGATGACGGAAAAAGGGACTTTTATCATAAACGGTACTGAGCGGGTTGTGGTCAGCCAACTACATCGATCATCCGGCGTGTTTTTCGACCACGACAAAGGAAAAACACACACTAGCGGCAAGGTGATTTACACCTCTCGTATCATCCCTGTTCGCGGGTCATGGATTGATATGGAAATTGATCCTAAGGATATTGTGTATATCCGGATTGATCGTCGCAGAAAATTTCCGGTCACATTGCTTTTCAAGGCATTTGGTTACACACCAGAAGACCTTCTGTCATATTTTTATGAATCTGAAAAGATTATTGTAAAAAGAGATCATTTGGTCAGCCGCTATTTTAAAGCGTTTAATGAAGAATTTCTGAAAGGTTCCCGGGCGACCCAGGATGTGATAGATCCCAATACCGGAGAGGTCGTTGTCAAAAAAGGAAGGGTGTTTACCCAGCGGATACTCAAACGAATGAAGGTCGATAAGCTGGATGCCATTCCCATTACCCTTGAAGAGCTTCATGACAAAGTTATAGCTACGTCCATTCTGCATCCTGTTACAATTGAGGTGGTTGCAAGGGCCAATGAAACAGTCAGTGAGGACTTGCTGAGTCGATTAACTAATGCTGGTATTACAGAGTTTGAAATCCTGTTCATTGATGGAACGACAATAAGCGATTCGATCCGAAAGACGCTGATTCTGGACAAGGTACAGTCCAAAAAAGAAGCTCTTCTCGAAATCTATCGAAGACTTAGACCAGGTAATCCGGCAACGCCTGAAGTTGCACAGGATTTTGTGGATCACCTCTTTTTTAAATCCGCGTTTTATGATCTTTCCGGTGTGGGCAGACTTAAAATCAATCAGAGCCTGGGAATAGACAGCAATATCGATCTGAGAATTCTGCGTAAAGAAGACATTCTGTTAACCGCCAAAACCCTTATCAGACTACGCGATACTCAGGGAGTTGTGGATGATATTGACCATCTTGGCAATCGTCGGGTGCGGGCTGTTGGTGAATTGCTGGAGAACCAGTACCGAATCGGACTTGTCCGTATGGAGCGGGCCATCAAGGAGAGGATGAGCCTTCAGGAAGTTGATGCCCTGATGCCGCACGATCTGGTGAATCCCAAGCCTGTGTCCGCCGTGGTTAAGGAATTTTTTGGAACGAGTCAGCTTAGTCAGTTCATGGATCAAACCAATCCGCTCTCTGAAACAACGCACAAACGCCGTCTCAGCGCACTGGGCCCTGGTGGGCTCACCCGTGAGCGTGCCGGATTTGAGGTTCGGGATGTTCATCCCTCTCATTATGGCCGCATTTGCCCGATTGAAACGCCCGAAGGACCAAATATAGGGCTGATCGTCTCGCTGAGTACATATGCCCAGGTGAATGAATATGGATTTATCGAAACTCCATACCGGGTGGTGTCTGATGCTGCGGTCACCAGTGACGTGCGGTTTCTAAGCGCCTTTGATGAAAAGTCTCATGCCATAGCGCAGGCCAATGCAGCCATGGACAGAAATGGGAGTTTTACCGAGACGGAAATTAACTCCCGGGTTGCCGGTGAATTTACGATGGCCAAACGTGACGATATTAAGTTGATGGATGTCTCACCCAACCAACTCGTCAGCGTTTCTGCATCGCTGATTCCGTTTCTGGAAAATGATGATGCCAACCGCGCGCTTATGGGCTCCAATATGCAGAGGCAGGCCGTACCGCTTCTGGTTAGTCAGGCGCCTCTGGTCGGGACAGGCATTGAAGGGGTAGTGGCCAAGGATTCTGGCGTGGCGGTCGTTGCCAAGCGGGATGGGGTTGTCGAGGATGTTGAAGCGGACCGCATTGTTGTTCGGCACGACGAGATGGTTCAGGATGCCGATTTGGAGATATTTTGGCCGGTTACCATCTATAATCTGTCTAAATTCATCCGATCCAATCAGAATACTTGTTTCAATCATCGCCCAATTGTCAAAAAGGGTCAGCGCGTCAAGGCGGGTGAAGTTATAGCTGATGGGCCCGCCACGGACAAGGGCGAGTTGGCGCTGGGCAAGAACGTAACGGTGGCTTTTATGCCTTGGGGTGGGTACAATTTCGAGGATTCCATTCTCGTTGGCGAACGTCTGGTCCGGGAAGGTGTTTATACATCCATTCATATTGAAGAGTTTGAATTGGTTTCCAGGGATACCAAGCTGGGCAAAGAGGAAATTACCCGTGATATTCCAAATGTCGGGGAAGATGCCCTGAGAAATCTGGATGAGAGCGGAATTATTATGCTGGGGGCGGAGGTCGTGCCAGGCGATATTCTTGTTGGCAAAATCACACCCAAGGGCGAAACTCAACTTTCTCCAGAAGAAAAACTTCTTCGGGCCATCTTCGGTGAAAAGGCGGGGGATGTCAAGGATACTTCCTTGAGGGTACCCCCCGGGATTCAGGGAATTGTGATTGACGCCAAGATATTTTCCAGAAGAGGTGTGGATAAAGATGATCGTACTCGGAACATTGAAGACAGCGAGATAGCTTTTTTGGAACGCGACATGAAAGACGAGCTTCTGGTGATCAGTGAAGTTGTTCAGTCAAGGGTGTTCAGCCTGATCAAGGGCCAGGTTTGCAGCATGCCATTTAGAAAAGGCAAGAGGGTGCTGATTCCAAAAGGAGTGCCGATTGATGATGAGATCATCGCGGATATCTCCGTAGATCAGCTTGAGGGTATTGTGCTGAACAGTCCGGAAATATCAGAGCAGGTTAACCAGATATTGGTGCAATACCGGGAACAGTGCGCTCATTGCAGGAATAATTTTGAAAGACAGGCCACCCGTTTTGAAAAAGGAGATGACCTGGCCCCTGGTGTCATCAAAATGGTTAAAGTTTATGTAGCCATGAAGCGCAAACTCTCCGTAGGGGATAAAATGGCTGGCCGCCATGGGAATAAAGGTGTTGTTTCCCGAATTCTGCCTCAGGAAGATTTGCCCTATTTTGCCGATGGAACCCCAGTGGATATGGTATTGAACCCACTTGGAGTGCCTTCTCGAATGAATGTGGGGCAGGTACTTGAGATTCACTTGGGCTTTGCTGCAAAAGGTCTGGGTGATCAGATCAACTGCTTGGTTGAGCAAAAGAAGTTGAGTGATCTTCGGGATAAATTCGATAGAATATTTTCATCACCGATGCAGGAAGATTCCGAAGTTCGAAATCGGGTCGCCGACATGTCAGATGATGAACTGCTTGCTTTTGCTGCACAATTCAAGCAGGGTGTTCCCATGGCGACTCCGGTTTTTGACGGCGCCAAGGAAAAGGAAATCAAGGATTTGCTTCAGGAGGCTGGACTGGACAGGTCCGCGCAAAGTACGCTGTATGACGGGCGGACAGGGGAGCCTTTTAAGGAAAAGATCACGGTTGGAACCATGTATATGCTGAAGCTCCATCACCTGGTTGACGATAAAATCCATGCAAGGTCCATTGGTCCGTATTCACTGGTCACACAGCAGCCATTGGGCGGTAAAGCTCAGTTCGGAGGCCAGCGTCTGGGTGAAATGGAAGTGTGGGCAATGGAGGCGTATGGAGCTTCCCATGCACTTCAGGAATTTTTAACTGTGAAATCCGATGACATGGCAGGAAGAACCCGAATGTATGAAAAAATCGTAAAAGGTCAGAATTCGCTTGAACCCGGTATTCCAGAATCATTCAAAGTTCTGACCAATGAATTGATGAGTCTGGGATTGGACGTTACGCTGCTCGAAGATTGATGACTGCGTAAGAGCCTGTCCGCTGCGTTATCGCCAAACCTTTTCTAAATGACACCTGGCGATAACTTCAAGGTCTTTCTGCTGCGAATGGCATGGAGATTCGGATTCTGACGTTATACGGTTTCAGATAGAACAATAAGGAGAGATTTTTTTGGAAACGCTATATGATTTTTTCGCTAAACCCATGGATCCCAAACGGTACACAGGTGTACGAATTGCCCTGGCATCTCCGGAGCAGATACTTAAATGGTCGCACGGTGAGATAAAGAAGCCTGAAACCATTAATTATCGAACATTTAAGCCCGAACGCGATGGGTTGTTCTGCGCAAAAATATTTGGCCCTACAAAAGACTACGAATGCAATTGCGGAAAATACAAACGAATGAAACACAGAGGTGTCATTTGTGAAAAATGCGGTGTGGAGGTCATACAGTCCAAAGTTCGCCGAGAACGCATGGCGCATATTGAGCTGGCCTGCCCCGTTGCGCATATCTGGTTTCTCAAAAGTCTTCCCAGCAAAATCGGTAATTTGCTGGATCTGACGCTCAAAAACCTTGAGAAGGTTCTGTATTTTGATAGTTATATTGTTATTGATCCGAAAGAGACTCCCTTAGTGCGTGGTCAGCTTCTTTCGGATGATAAATACCGTGACGCCCTGGAAGCATTTGGTCCCAAATTTGAAGCAGGTATCGGTGCAGAGGCCATAAAAACTCTGCTGGATGACATTGACCTCCAGACCATTTACCAGGAACTTCGTGTCGAAATCCGAACAAGCAATTCATCCGCCAAACGCCAAAAAATGGCTAAACGGCTGAAAATCGTGGATGCCTTCAGGCGATCCGGCATTGATCCAACATGGATGATTATGGATGTCATTCCTGTATTGCCTCCCGACCTGCGGCCTCTGGTTCCTCTTGAAGGCGGCCGCTTCGCAACTTCCGATCTCAACGATCTATATCGACGGGTCATCAATCGGAACAACCGGCTGAAACGCCTGATCGAACTGCGGGCCCCGGATATCATCATTCGAAATGAAAAGCGCATGCTGCAGGAGGCTGTAGATGTACTTTTTGACAATGGTCGGCATGGAAGGGTGATAACCGGAACAAATAAACGTCCGTTGAAATCGCTTAGCGACACGCTGAAGGGAAAACAAGGTCGTTTTCGCCAGAATCTGTTGGGGAAACGCGTGGACTATTCCGGCAGAACAGTTATTACCGTGGGTCCCAATCTCCGGCTTCATCAGTGTGGTCTTCCCAAAAAGATGGCGCTTGAGCTTTTTAAGCCATTTGTCTATTACCGCCTGGAACAAAAGGGGCTGGTGCAAACGGTCAAAAGCGCCAAAAAAATGGTTGAAAGTGAAGATCCCCAGGTTTGGGATACCCTTGATGAAGTGGTGCGCGAATATCCGGTTATGTTGAACCGTGCGCCCACGCTCCACCGGCTGGGAATTCAGGCTTTTGAACCGATTTTAATTGAGGGAAAAGCGATTCAGTTGCATCCGCTTGTGTGTACGGCATTCAACGCCGATTTTGATGGCGACCAGATGGCGGTACACATCCCTCTTTCCGTTGAGTCTCAAATTGAAGCCCGCATACTCATGCTCTCCAGCAACAATATTCTTTCACCTGCAAACGGGAGTCCCATCATTGTTCCCAGCCAGGACATTGTTCTGGGTATTTACTATATGACTCGCGAGGTCTCGGGGGCCAGGGGCGAGGGTATGTTGTTTGCGGGTCCCGAAGAAGTGCGTTCGGCTTATGACGCAGGAATTGCCGCCCTTCATGCCGGGATAACGGTGCGTATTCATGGAAAACGTCTGAAGACAACCGTTGGCAGAATGCTTCTTTGGGAAATCATGCCCAAGGATACGGTGATGGTGCTTCGTCGCATCATGACGGATACACATGAAGAAGCCCTGCAGGTAAAGCAAGAACTCGGTGGCGACGCTTCATTTGTGGCATTGGTCCAAAAGTATTCTCAGCATCCGGACAAAGCACATAAGGGACTAATAGGCCGACTTAGAAGCGAGGAGTTCAAACGGGTATTTCCGGCAACCGAAGAGGAGGTTGACGTGTTGTTTTCGCTGAGCCCCGGCGACACCAGCGAGATTATGAGCTTTGATGAAGCCTACCATATTTTTGAAGTAGTTGACCGTATGCCGGAAATTCCATTTGATGTGATTAACAATGTGATGGATAAAAAGTCACTCCGCGATTTGGTGGACTATGCATACCGAAACTTGGGGCCGAAATCCACCGTCATTCTGGCGGATCGGATTAAAGACATTGGCTACCGGTATTCGACAGAGGCCGGTCTTTCCATTTCAATTGATGCCATGATTATTCCGGATGCAAAAGCAAAAATTCTAAAACATGCTGAAGAACGGGTCAAGGAAATCGAAAAACAATACACGGAAGGTTTGATTACGCCGGGTGAGAAGTATAACAAGGTTGTCGATATCTGGGCTAAAGCCACGGATGATGTAGCCAACGAAATGATGGAAGCCATGAAAATGGAAAAAGTCGATAAAGATGGCAAATCCGTTTTTCAGGAAAGCATGAACCCCATCTACATGATGGCTGATTCGGGAGCCAGGGGCAGCAAGGATCAGATGCGCCAGCTTGCTGGAATGCGCGGGCTGATGGCCAAGCCTTCCGGCGAAATCATTGAAACACCGATTACGGCGAATTTTCGTGAAGGCCTCTCGGTGCTTCAGTACTTCATCTCAACGCATGGCGCTCGCAAAGGTCTTGCCGACACGGCATTGAAAACCGCCAACTCAGGATACCTCACTCGGCGACTTGCGGATGTGGCTCAGGATTGCGTGGTCAGCGACGATGATTGCGGGACGCTGATGGGGGTAGATGTGGAGCCTTTGACAGAAGGCGGGGAAGTGATTCAACGGCTAGGAGACCGTATTTTGGGACGCGTGGCATGTGAAGACATTTTGGATCCCTATACCGATGAAGTCCTTATCACGACGGGAACCGAACTGGATGAAGTTGCTGTCAAGATCATTGAAGATGCTGGCCTGAAAAAAGTCCGGATTCGAAGCGTTCTGACCTGCAAATCCGATCATGGTGTTTGCGCCAAGTGTTATGGGCGCGACCTGGCGCATGGGCGCACTGTCGAAATCGGACAGGCTATTGGTATTCTTGCGGCCCAGTCCATTGGGGAGCCTGGAACACAGTTGACTATGCGCACCTTTCACATCGGTGGAACAGCCAACCGCCGCGTGGAACAGGCGGATATTCGGGCGAGGGTGGACGGAACAGTAAAATTTCAAGACCTGGTTGTCGAGGCAAATTCTGAAGAACATGAAATTGTCATGAACCGAAAAGGTGGGGAATTTGCTATCATTGGTGAAACTGGGCGAAAACTGGAACAGTTTTCTGTGATATTTGGCGCCAATGTACATGTGAAAGACGATCAGAAAGTAAAGGTTGGAGATTTGCTGGCAACCTGGGATCCCTTTACCACCCCGATTATTTCGGAAGTCAGGGGCGTTGTAAAATTCGGTGATATTACACAGAACAAAACCATGCAGGAAAAGGTGGATCCAGTTACCCTGAAATCGAGCCGCACCATTGTAGAGTCCAAAAATATCGACGAACGGCCCAGAATTTCGATAAAGGATGACGACGGAAAAACCGCCAAGCTGCCAAGGTCCAGCGGATGGGCCAGGTATATGCTGCCAGTGGATGCCATCTTGCTGGTTGAGGAAGGGGACGAAGTTAAGGCAGGTGATGTGGTTGCCAAGCTGCCCCGGGCGACGACCAAGACAAAAGACATTACCGGTGGTCTTCCGCGTGTGGCCGAACTGTTTGAAGTCCGAAAACCGAAGGACATTGCTGTGCTGAGTGAAATCGATGGCTATGTAGCGATTGCAAAGAGCAGCAAGAAGGGAAAGCAGAAGGTGACCGTCACGCCGGTTGATGTTGGCGAGAAGAAAGAGTACCTTATTCCCCGTGGAAAACATATCAATGTGATTGAAGGGGATTATATTCGCGCCGGGGAGCCGCTTATCGGTGGATCCAAAATTCCTCAGGATATTTTAAATATCAAGGGTGAAATCGAACTTGCGCGATATTTGGTGAATGAAGTCCAGGAGGTTTACCGGCTTCAGGGTGTACGCATCAACGATAAGCATATTGAGGTCATTGTTCGTCAGATGATGCGCAGGGTGAAGATTACGCAGGTCGGAGACACTGATTTTATTCAGGATGAGCAGATCGACAAGCTTCGTTTCCAGGAAATCAATGCGGCAATTGTCGATAGAATTTTCGAAGAAGAAGACAGTGCCGGCAAAATTGTCGCCAGACATGGAGTTCCGGCAAAGGCGGAGCCGCTTATCTTGGGCATCACCAAAGCATCGCTGAGTACCGAAAGTTTTATTTCAGCAGCATCTTTTCAGGAAACCACAAAGGTTTTGACGGATGCAAGCATTGCCGGTGCCGTGGACTGCCTTCGCGGTCTGAAAGAAAATGTGATCATGGGAAGAACCATTCCCGCAGGAACAGGATTTCCGGCGTATCGCGAAATCAGAATAGATGCATCCTGATTCTGGTTCGGACTCAATAAGACTGCCTTTGTCAGCTTCTCTGTGCTGCAACTTGGCGTAATCAAGTACGTCACATAGTTGCCTGCTTTCGTGGTATCATCTTGAATGAGCCGTGAAGAGACAAAAGACTTGACAAATTGAACGAATCTATATAAAAGTACTAATTTTACTTTATGCAAGTTCTAATTATGTTTCAATTGAAGCGATCGAAGGGGAGAAAATGCCTACAATTAACCAGTTGGTAAGAAAGGGAAGAGATCGGATCAAGAAGAAGACCAATACGCCTGCGCTGAAAGGGGCGCCTCAGAAAAGGGGGGTTTGCACTCGGGTTTACACTTCAACACCCAAAAAACCGAACTCTGCGCTCAGGAAAGTGGCTAGGGTAAGGCTGACGACAGGTATTGAAATCACGGCGTACATTCCGGGCATCGGACATAACCTTCAGGAGCACTCGGTTGTTCTGGTTCGCGGGGGCCGCGTGAAAGATCTTCCCGGCGTAAGATATCACATCATCAGAGGAACATTGGATACGTTAGGTGTGGATGACCGGAAACAGAGCCGATCAAAATACGGAGCCAAGAAACCCAAATAAATTAAGATATCGATCGCTTAAGGGTTAACAAGTAACTTTTTAGAGAAAATGGTGTAGGATATGCCCAGACGAAGAGAAATCGCTGAAAGAGTAATCATTGCAGATGCAAAATACGACAGCAAGCTTGTGGCTAAATTTATCAAATCAATCATGCGGGATGGGAAGAAGAGTATCGCAGAATCAATTCTCTACAATGCTTTCGGTATTATCGAAAAAAAGACGAGCGAAGCACCGCTAAAAACATTTGAGCAGGCAGTTGACAATGTCAGGCCGATAATTGAGGTAAAATCCAGGCGCGTAGGTGGATCTACTTATCAGGTGCCTACGGAGATACGGCAGTCGCGGCGGACGGCATTGGGGATTCGATGGCTCATCGGCTTTGCAAGGAAAAGATCCGAGAAAAGCATGGCCGAAAAACTGGCTGCTGAGATAATGGATGCCGCTAACAACAAAGGGTCTTCTGCAAAGAAAAAAGAGGACACTCATAAAATGGCTGAAGCCAATAAAGCCTTTGCGCATTACCGGTGGTAGTCTCTGACCGCTGGCAGCATGAAAGAAACGGATTGACCGCAAAAAAAGGAGGAC